>Ga0209540_10000011_pt1 | contig 293253 bp, 245 predicted proteins | sample BarGraIncu01121A_FD_184501 | JGI IMG/M metagenome (GOLD analysis project Ga0209540, IMG submission 184501) | Arctic peat soil microbial communities from Barrow, Alaska - Barrow Graham LP Incubations 011-21A (SPAdes) (version 2) | ecosystem: Environmental > Terrestrial > Soil > Wetlands > Peat...
TTGATTATATTTTAAAAACACTATTAACATTATTTATCTATATCTTAGTGTATAAGAGAATATTCTTACTATAACTCGTTTTGTTTATTATATTACTCTTTCATCTTACAATTAATACGGACACCTCGTAAAGTTAAATATAAAGTTCATTCTTTTCTAATCACTTTTTAATGCAACGGGCGGCGTATCCATATTTTCCTCCTTTAATTAAATTTATAAATCAATTTAAATTTTTTTTATACCGAAGCTCTTTTTTTGTAGTGAATTTAATAAGATATTATAGTAGAAAAAAACTGATACAAGGCGACTTTTTTACGGTTTTACCCCCTTTTTTTAGATTAAATTTTAAGTTAACTTATTATAATTAACTATTTATAGGATGAATATTTTTTACGGTTTTTGCTATGAAAATAGACGAATTATTTAATTTATTTAGAGATTTTTCGGGAAAAAATTTATCCTTTTCGAATTGTTGAGGGCTCTAGACAAGTAAGGTGATTCGTTAAGAGGGTAAACCGCTGATATCTCGTTTTTTTGCAGAGTCTCCCCGTTCTTGGGGACTCTGCTTTACAAGTTTTATAACGCAGAGTCCTCCACCGAATAAATTCCTGCCACGGCAGGCAGGCGTTAGAGTGACCCTGCTAAAAAACAGATCTGCTGAATAAGCAGTCCTCAAGGTTGTGAGACTCTGCTAAAAAAGCATATACTCGATTTGAGGAAAGTACAGTTTCTTATCCGTAAGTATTTTTACTGTGATTTGCCGCTGTCCTGAGGAGGATTTAAGTTGTATGCTTTTACTTGTTCCAAAATGAATTTATTTTGTATCGCAAACTGCAATAATTTATTATACCCTTTCAGATTTAATTTGGCACACATATTCGTTCTGTGATTCTGTACTGTTCTGATACTCGTGTAAGTCTCATCCGCAATTTCCCGGCTTGTCTTATTCTCGGCAAGCAATTTCAAAACATGTTTTTCCATATTGGTAAGAATCTCAAGTTCTGTCTGCTCTTCCGGTTCTCTTGTTTTATTCTTGTTTCTTTCAATCAGATATTTAGATATTACAGGACTGATATAAAAATCCCCCTGGGTTACGGCTTTCAGGCTGTCTATCAGTTCGCTTGCCACACTGTCTTTCAGCAGGTATGCTTTCACTTCGAGATCAAGTGCCTTATCAAAATATTCTTCATCTTTATACATCGTGAGTATTACAATATCTGTGGTGGAATTCTCTGAAAGTAATGCTTCGGCAATTTCAAGTCCGTTCATTCCGGGCATTTCAATATCGAGTATTGCGATATCAGGCTTCTGCTCTTTTATCATCTGCAATGCTGTTGCCCCATCCTGTGCCTCTCCAGAAATTTTAAATCTTGGTTCATCATTAATAATATCGACCAAACCTCTCCTGAAAATTGGATGGTCATCAGCGATAAATACTTTTACTATTTTTCTCATCTTATATATTTTAAAAATGTAGTGGTATTGAAACTTTTATTTTTGTTCCCCTTCCCGGCTCTGATACTATATTGAATCTGCCCCCTATTGCTTTTGTCCGCTCAGTCATATTAAATAGCCCGAATCCGTTTGAAGTATGTGAGTTTAGTTTTTTGATATCGAATCCACTGCCATCATCGGTTATTTCGGTTATCAGTCTTTTTCCCAGGGTATAAATTTTTATTTTCGCTTTTTTTGCCTTGGAGTGTTTTGCAATATTATTCACCGCCTCCTGTATTATTCTGAATAAAACCAAACCTTTATCATTCTTCAGGATATTATCAATTTCACAAATATCTGTTTCGGCTTCGATATTGAATTCCCCAAGAATTTTAACGGACATTGATTCAATTGCTTTCTTCAAACCAAGTTTTTTTATCTGATGAGGAAAAATCCCTGAAGAAATATTACGAATATCTTCAATCGATTGTAAAGCAGAAGCCGATACTTTTTCAAGCTGCTTTTTTACCGGATTATCTTCTGATAAATTCCGGTTGATTTTCAGAATATCATTATTAATTACAAGCAGATTTTGTCCGATATTATCATGCAGTTCAAAAGAAATTCTTTTCTTTTCGGACTCCTGAACATCTATAAGTTTCCTGATGAATTCCTGCTTTTCTTGTGCGGATAATATCTGCTGTTTCATGCGGAAATAGATCCCTATGCTTACTAAAATAATAATCAGTAACACCACCCTCCATATAAACCACTCAGTCGTCCAAAGGGTTACACCTTGTTCGGCAAAGTTATAGTAAATATCTGCTCCGATTATCAGAAGTACAAAAACTATTACCCAGATAATACTTTTATTATACAAACCGGTATATCATTAAATACTTATAGTAGTAATATCATTAACAATTTTCAAGTTCCTCGAAAATACAAATTTTTGAACGGTTTTTCTTTTTTTGAGTTTTACAATTAAGTTTCATTTCTTATCTTCTTAATTAATTTCAAAAACTTAATTATTTATTATAGATTCGAAACATTGAAACTGTACAATTTATGAATGAAAACAGCAAATTAAAGAATATGGTAAAAGATGCAGCAGATTATAAAAGTGAAGTGTTAAATGATTATCGTATAGTAAATGAAAGCAGGCAGGCGAGCCTGATGGGCAGACGCGAAGTGCTTAATGGAAAGGGTAAATTTGGTATATTTGGAGACGGTAAGGAAGTGGCACAGATCGCTATGGCAAAGGTTTTTCAAAATGGTGATTTCCGTTCAGGATATTACCGAGACCAGACTTTTGCATTCGCATCCGGGATATCCGACCTTAAAAAGTTTTTTGCACAATTATATGCCGATACCGATGTCGAAAAAGAACCATGTTCCGGTGGAAGGTCTATGAATTGCCACTACGCCACACGCTCGCTTGATGAAAACGGTAAATGGAAAAACCTTATGGAGATGAAAAACTCTTCTGCGGATATCTCTCCGACCGCAGGACAAATGCAGCGCCTTCTTGGTCTTGCCTATGCTTCAAAATTGTACAGGTCAAATCCTGCTCTTTCTTATCTCGATAATTTTTCTGTGAATGGAAACGAAGTCGCTTTCGGAACAATCGGCAATGCAAGTTCTGCAGAAGGAATTTTCTTCGAGGCAATAAATGCAGCGGGTGTGCTTATGGTACCTATGGCTGTTTCTATCTGGGATGACGGCTTCGGTATTTCTGTTCCAAATGTGTTTCAAATTACAAAGTCGAGTATTTCAGATGCGTTGAGCGGCTTTGAATATAAAGAGGAAACGGGTCAGGGTTTTCTTATTTACCGTGTTAATGGCTGGAATTATGAAGAGTTAGTTAAAACCTATCACGATGGAATTGCAATTGTCCGTGAAAAACATATTCCGGCAATTTTCCATATTACTGAAATGACACAGCCGCAGGGACATTCCACGAGCGGCTCACACGAACGCTATAAGACAAAAGAGCGCCTTCTGTGGGAAAAAGATTTTGACTGCATCAGGCAAATGAGATTATGGATTCTGAAAAAAGGAATTGCAGTTGAAAAAGAACTCAATGAAATAGAAGTGAAAGCAAAAGAAACCGTTAGAAAAATTAAGCTGGAATCATGGGATGAATTCGTCACTCCAATCAGAAAAGAAAGAAACGATGTGGTGGAAATGATAAGAGAAATTGCGGGCACGAGTTCAGAAAAAGAAAAACTTACACAAATCGCAGAATCACTTTATAAAACTCTCGATCAGGAAAGGAAAGTAATCGGGCAGGCAATTAACGATGCTTTAATACATTCCCGAAATGAAAAGAACGATGCAAGAAAAAAACTCGAAGTATATTATGACAGATTTATTGAAGAAAATTATATAAGATATAGCAGTTACTTCCATAGCGAATCGGACGAAAATGCATTATTGGTGAAAGAAATAAAACCTGTCTATAGCGAGAGTTCTCCACTTGTTGACGGCAGGGAAATTCTTCTTGCATTTTTTGATAAAGCGTTCGAACGCGAACCAAGACTCTTTGCAATCGGTGAGGATATAGGACAGCTTGGTGACGTAAATCAGGGTCTTGCAGGTTTGCAGGCAAAATATGGTGACTTAAGAGTCACGGATACAGGTATTCGCGAAACAACCATTATGGGACAAGGAATAGGCGCAGCACTGAGAGGATTAAAACCGATTGTTGAAATTCAATATCTTGATTATGTCTTTTATGCTCTGCAGGTTTTAAGCGATGACCTCGCTTGTTTGCATTACCGCACTAAAGGCGGCCAGAAAGCTCCCGTTATAATCAGGACAAGAGGGCACAGACTCGAAGGCATCTGGCACTCCGGTTCTCCGCTTGGCACTCTTATTAATGCATTCCGCGGAATCTATATTTGTGTACCAAGGAATATGACGCAGGCAGCAGGCTTCTATAATACGCTCCTTAAATCAGATGAACCGGGATTAATAATAGAAAGATTAAACGCATACAGATTAAAAGAAAAAATGCCTGATAATATCGGAGATATCACTATTCCCCTTGGAGTCCCCGAGATATTAAACGAAGGTGATGATGTAACAGTTGTAACTTACGGCGCCTGCGTGGATATTACAAAAGCTGCAATCACAAAACTTGAAGAGGTCGGCATTTCGGTTGAGCTGATTGATGTTCAAACACTTCTTCCTTTTGATTCAGACTATATCATTGTGGAGTCATTAAAGAAAACTAACCGCGTATTATTCCTTGATGAAGATGTACCCGGAGGCGCTTCTGCTTATATGATGCAGCAGGTACTTGAGGAGCAGGATGGCTACAAATATCTTGATTCAAAGCCGGTAACTCTTGCTGCCAAACCTCACCGTCCGCCTTACGGCACAGACGGAGATTATTTTTCAAAACCAAATACGGAGGATGTTTTCAGAACCATATATGAAATGATGCACGAATCCGACCCAGAAAAATATCCCGAAATATATAAGTAATATTAAATTCAATTACTTTTTATTTCTAATCCCCCTTAATAAAGGGGGAATGGGGGTTGTTAAAAAATCTATTCTTCTTTTTATTTTTTTATCAGAGTAATCGAAATGATATTTGATATCTTTAATACACTCCTTATCAGTATAATCATTTAAATCAGCCTGCCCCCCGTATTTTTGGAGGGTTTTTTCAGTGATCAGAATTCATTCACAATCCCAAAAAATATTTTCCCGTCCAGAAGTCCATCTCCTTTACCAAGTGCATAATTTACTCCGAGTACACCCAATCCTGTTTCTATTCTCAGTCCTATTCCATACCCGTAAAGAAAACCTTCCTGTGACGGTAATTTATTCAAAACATCTTCAGGTTTGCTGTAATATCCGAAATCATAAAAAGCAGAAAAGAAACCTTTTCTCGATAAAGCAAATCTCAATTCAATATTACTGCTTAGCAGTCTTGCCGAAAGGAACTGCTCTTCCCTGTATCCGCGAATATACTTATCGCCTCCTATCCTGAAGAAATCGGCATCTTCAAGTTTGTCCGATTTCACTTCCCCTGCAAAAAGTTTTACAAGAAGGGATTGCCTTTTGAAAAAAGAAAAAAATACTTCAAGGTCTGAATAATATCTTTGAATGGAATAGTTCTGCAGGAATGTTGAATTCCCTGTTTCGATTGCATTAAAAATTTTCTTATCGCCGTAACTGTATGTTGCCCTGTATAGGATTCCTTTGTTTGGAATATAAATGTTATCCCTGCTGTCATATTTCAGCTCGATACCCGAATATAAAACTCTTGAATCCGCTATCTGAAATACCCTTGTAGAGTCGCTGGAAGGGATTATCCTGTCGTAACCTCCGAAAAGTGAAACCGTGAACCTGTCGGTGAACAACAGATCCCCTTTTATATCAAGTTTTCTGCGGGTGTAAGTTGAGTCCTGTATTCTCTGCATAAATCCGAGGTTTATAGAGAGCGGCTGGTTGAAAATATACGGCTCCGCATATTTAAATTCCAGTTCCTGTGTCGAGCGCACTTGCTGCGACCATCTCCCCTCAATCCTTCTTCCGGTTCCGAATAGGTTCCTGAAGGATACATTCACAAGCCCGGTAAAGTATCCTTTATCCTTATCATTTGCAGGGGGCACGTATCCGAGTACTCCGTCAAAAGTGTTGTTGTTCCCCTCTTTCACGTCTATCAGTAATACAGCCGAATTACTGTTCTTTGTCCTGTAAATTTTTGGCTCGCTTACTTTTTCAAATATATTCAGTTTTTCGAGGCGTGTTTTTATGTTATCGAGATTATCTTTTGTAATACTTTTGTCTTTCCCGAGTTTCACTTCGCGGAGTATCACATTATCATTTGTGATTTCGTTTCCGCTGATTTTTACTTTGTCAATCCTGATTTTCGATTCCTCTTCTATTGATATGGATATGCTAAGCTTTGGCACATTTGATTCGTTATAAACAGATATTTCATCGACTTTAATTTTTACGAAAGGTAATCCGATACTTTCGTATTTTGTCAGTAGTTCCTTAATGTCATTATTCAGGGTATTTCCGGTTAGTAAGTCGCCCGTCTTTGTTTCAAAAATATTAAGTATTTCAGATGTTTTCAAAGCACTGTTACCGGAAAAATTCAATTTCCCGATAATAATTTTTTTCCCTTCCTCTATTGAAATAGAAATATCCACGGTGGAGGAGTCTGATGTAAAAGTTAAACCGGTTTTTTTAATTTTAGCAAAAAGATAACCGTATTCTTTGTATTTATTTATGATGGATTTTAAGTCGAGTTGAAACTGATTCTGATTAAAGACTTTATCCCTTCTCGAAACCATCGAAGTTAAAAGGTCGCTCGTTGAAAGATAATCATTTCCCTCGAACGAAACGGAGTTTATAATGGCTTGCGAATACAAGGATAGCGGAATAAAAAAAATAACGAATAATATTTTATATATTTTTTTAAACAAAATAATTTCCTGCAACAGTTGGTCTTTATTGCAAAACCATCCGTCGAATAATATACGAAAATGCAAAACTTTTCTTTAAAAATATATAGAAAGGAATATACGGTATAAACAGACAAGGGGTCTATGACCCCTTGTCTAAAATAATTTTTTTATATTATTTGTTCAGTCTTCTAATCCTGTTAATCCAGTCCTATAATCTTTTTCATCTGTGTCATCAGTTTAATCAGTTCTTTCAGTGATACTTATTTTATCAGCATCATTCTCTTCACATCACTGAACGTTCCTGCTTCAAGTTTATAGAAGTAAATTCCGCTTGAGAGATTCGTACCGTCAAAATCAACGATATATTCTCCCGGCTGTTTAACTTCATTTACAAGCGACATCACTTCTCTTCCGAGTACATCAAATATTTTAATAGTCACCAAATCTTTATTTGTAATTGAATAATTTATTTTAGTGATAGGATTGAATGGATTTGGATAATTAAAATTAAGTTTAGTTTTTAATGTGTTATTTTGTGTTAGAGGATTCGTTGGTTGTAATTTAATTTTACTTCCCGGAGCATAAACCCTGCCATTACATTCCAAAACATAATCACGTACCGAATAATTACTGGGGACTAAAACGTATTGGAATTTTAATGTAATATATGAATTTGGATTTATATAACTATAGCTGTTATCTACCGATAATAATTGATTAGTAACCATTCCGTATGAAGAATGAATTGCTTCAAGCAGAGGTAATTCTGTAACAGTGAAGTTTCCCCCTGAAGATAAGCTTGTTAATGCAACATATCTAATATAGAAATTCTTATACCAGTAAAGATTAATCTCCGAAATAGAGTTATTTTTATAATTCCCTTTAACCGGCATAACAACGATAGATTTATTTTCTCTTCGGGCAAAATTTGTTTGGAAATCTCCATACAGAGTATTCGCGATTAAAAATCCGGCATTATCTGTTTTTGTATTTCCAATTGGAGTAATACCATTCCAGTCATTTTGCATTTCTGCAATAATACCTAAATTTCTTCGCCCGTTTTCCTTATATAAGGCATTAATTCTGTAAAGAGTATCTCCAAAAACATGATTTCTGGATTGATAATGAAATTGAATATCATCTGTAATATTCAGGGGATTTTGCAATGAATCATATAAGGTCGCTTCATTCGTAGATTGAACTAATGAACTATCAAATAATATTATGTTATTATCTTCTGTTACACCGATTTTTGTTCCGACAGGATGGTCAACTGCATATAATTTTACCATATTAAATAACGAAGAATCTGTTCCTGCTTCCATCAAATTAAGATTTATTTTATTATCAAATAGTCCCGGTTTTACATTCAAAACATATTTATCATAAATATCTTTACCCGCATTTTCAGGAAATTGAGAACGGTGAAGAACATTGTTATCAGCTTTATAACTTGTGTCCTGTTCTTGAACAAAAACCCATGGACAACCTGGATTTGCCATAAAAATAATTCCTTTTCCCATTGTATTTTCTCCACAATTATTTATTGCATGACAATATATCGTAAAAGAAGGGATCATATTAGAATTATTATTATTATTTTTGTTTTGTGTACAAGTGATAGTACAAACCCTGTTATTTTGACCGCTAGTTGTTAAGTTAAAATTATATCCCGATGGTGCATTTTCAATATACCAGTTACAAGAAAGGTTACAACAATCACCTTGAGAGAAATAAGCAGTGAATGTCATACTACTATTGGGATATAATATCTGTGGATTTGATGTAATATTTGAAATTTGAGGAACATAACAAGGTTCACTTAGAATGGCAATATGAAAAGTGGCATTATATTGATTAGTTGGAAACCAACCTATCGGATTGTTGTTTAGGTCCATGACTTCATATACAAAAGTTCTCACTGTAGCAGAGTTATTAGTTACATTCATAACTTCGCAAAAGTTAACACCAAAGTTAGGATTCGCTCCGCTTAATCCATTTGAACCAATACCTCTTCCCCATGCAAAAGGAGTAATAGGTTTATAAGCAAAATTTATTGTCTTTCTTACATCATACCTACGAGCCCTGTATAGACCATTATCCAAGCCAGGTACACCAATAAACTCTTGTAATTCCCAACCTGAGTTCCCGAAAGGTGAACTACCTGATTGAATTATACCTGTTAAATTATAAGTCGAACTTAATAAATCAAGTGCCCTTTTCATATTTATTCTACCAGTTCCATATTTTGAAGACCAGTATTGATTATTCGAAATCATTTCACAGGTTCTATCCGCAGATATTTTTATAATATTTTCAATATCAGCATTATATAAACTGTAATCAAAAGACAACAGTAAACTAGCTTCCCCCGATACCATAGCAGATGACATAGATGTTCCACTCTTAATATCATATCCTTCATAGAAAGTACTTTTTATTTGATTGCCAGGAGCACATACATCAATATGATTTCCAAAAGTAGAAGTACCTGAAATATAACCATTTTGCATGATATTCCCGACAGCAATCATACCAGTATAACCTGCTGGATAATTAATAACATAATTATTATTATCATTACCCATACATGCTACACATACCTTGTTTAACATGTAAGCATTCGCGAATACAGCACCTAAACCATACATTACTTCACTATTTTTCCAACTGTTATTAATTATATCGGCACCTTCATAAATTGCATCTTGTAATTTCTGCATAGCCTGTTGTTCACTAAAACCACCACCCTCTTCACGATCCATAATCCTCTTTGAAATAACAGGTGAAATCCAGTTCACACCTGAAATACCTAAATTATTATTAGATTTTGCTCCTATAATTCCTGCTACGTGTGTTCCATGGTTTTCTGATCCGTCTATCGGAAGATCTCCCGTTACTCTCCCTATTAGATCCGGATGGTAAATATTCACTCCCGCATCTAATAATGCAATTATTACACCAAAATTTCCAGTAGTAATATCCCAGGCTTCGGGTGCTTTTATATCCTCCCTGAGAATTCCGCAACCAGGTACCGTATTATAAAGTCCCCATTGCTGACTAAAGTATGGGTCATTTGGTATTTGGCATAGTCCCCAGGGACATAATCTGATTCTATAAAAGCAGTATTGATATTTTTCTTTAAATTATTTATTGCCTGTAAAGCATCGGACTCAGTAGCAAAAGATATAACATAGATTTTAGATAAATCAATTAAATGAATTTTTTCTCCTGTTTTCAGGAAAGTTATTGTATCTTTCTGTTTAAAACCTGGTACAGCTTTAGTAATTTCTTGGGCATTGTTTCTGAGCAGAATTTCATAAATTTCGGAATTCTTAAATTGTGCTTTCTGAATAGAAACCTTGAGTTTAGTAGAAGGGAAATCAAAAATGCCTTCTTTAAACATAATTACAACTTTTTGTTGGGGTGAATATTCTGCGAATAAAGGACCAGGTAATGTGTAAGTACTTAATATGAAGATTAAAACCAAAATGATTAAAAAACGACATATTATTTCATTGTATAAATTTTTTTTCTTAGCTAACATTTTTTACTTCTTTTTAAATAAACATTATGAAATTTAAATCAAAAAATATTTTAATTATTTAAATAATTACTTTTGAACTTTGTATACATATAATTGTAAATAAATCTAAATCTAAATCTAAATACTTATTTTTTCATTAGAAACTGCTACCTATGCCAAAGTTAAATTCTGAATGAGCAGCTTTTGATTCTGATAATAAGGAACTATTCATAAATGATAAATTTATTTTAAAAAATTTAAATGTATATCCTGTTCCAAAAGTTATAAAATACTGGTCGTAATTTTGTTTGAAACCAACAGATACAGTATTATTTTCGTGACCAAATAATTGTGTGAAAAATCCCGTTCTTATATTCCAATTATTATTAATAGAAAAGTCAAGACCGAAATTAAAATTATTTCTATTATTTAATTCAATTGCTTTCGATGTGTTTTCAAATCTGTAATTAATTTCAATCTTTAACAAATTCTCAAGTAATCTGGCTTGGATTCCAATACCAAATTTTGATGGATACCTTGCTAAAGTTGTATCATTTGTCAATCTATGGTCTACTGAACTCCATTCTCTAACTATGTTTTTATCAAATCCCTGTGTATAAGTCAAACCTATAGTAATTTCATTAATAGGATTTATTTGAATTCCGAAATCAGGGGCAATTCTTCCAAATGTCGTTTTCAAATTTACAATGGTGTCTGCATAAAACCGTTGTGGTCCCGTAAAATTTCCTTCATAAAATATATAATTGAAATTTACTCCGGCACTAAATATGTCTGTTCTATATACAAAAGGTATTGTTAAAGTATGAGTATAGTAACTTTCAGAGATATCAAATACACCATTTATATTCGAAAATTCACCGAAATCTCCATTTAGATTAATACCATTTCTATAGCTTAATCCTGTTTGAAATTTTTTATTAATTTTATATCCAAAAAATATTCCAACTGCCGGATGAATTTGTCTAATATAATTTTCACTACCATCAATATTATAATAATTAATTCCACTTTTGTAAGAAAATTCTGTTATAATTTCATATTTATTTTTAATGCAGATACTTGCGGGATTCAAAGTTATTCCGCTTATATCATTATTTCCGGCAATACCGGTTAATCCCATACCGCAGGAATATGCAGATAAATTATTTTGGGAATAAAAATCAGTATAAATCGACATTAATTTTTCTTCATTCGATTGTGCAACTAATACATTAAATGAAAAACAAAGGATAAGAATTAAGAAAGTTAGTTTTATCACTAAAATATGTTTGTAAAAGAAATAATGATATTGAAAAAGTTTTGTCTCCCAATCGAGGGATGACCAAACGAATATGTGGGAAACGGTGGTGGAAAATTGAGACTCATGAGGATATGATAATAAATTTTTCATAACATTATGTTTTCTTAAAAAAAACTTAAAATAAATAAAACTTTAAATTTCTTTAAATAAAAACGAATGATATTCTCCTAACAAAAGCAATATAGTTAGAAAAAAGTATTAGTGTCAACATAATATTTCATCAATCGAAAAAAATCATTGTATTTAAAACAGATAAGAAAACAAACAAGGGGTCCGGGACCTCTTGTCTGCTCATTTCTTCTTTCATCTTAGCTATAATTTCTTATAGTTAAGATGTCTTAATATTACATTTTTTTAAAATTGAAACTGAAAATTCAATTACCATTCGATTTTCGTCTGAAATCCTGACATATTAATAAATTATACGTTTTCCGGAAAACAGATTCTATTTGGTTTTAATTTAATTACGAATTTATATAAATTTTATATATATGAATACAAAAACCAATGATAATCTCTTCGATTTATTAAAAGAACTTTCCAAAGCCAATATAAAATATGTTGTCTGTGGGGGAGTTGCCTGTGTTTTGCAAGGTGTTGAAAGAGCAACATTTGATTTGGATATTGCTTTTTCTTTTACCAAAGAGGATTTAGATAAATTATTGAAGATTACTGAAAAATTTAAACTTACCCCAAGAATACCGGAACCCGTTAAGAATCTTTATGACGAAGAAAAAAGAGAAAAGTGGGTCAGAGAAAAAGGGGCTTTGGTATATACATTTTTTTCTTCAAGCGGACCTTTGCAAATTGATATTTTTTTAAGCTATCCTATAAGTTTTCAGGAATTATTTGTAAATGCTGATATTATAAAAGTTGAAGGATTAGAAGTATATGTTTCATCTAAAGAGGACCTTTTAAAAGCAAAGAAAAAAATTATACCCTTAAGAGATAAAGACAAGATAGATATTAAAGAGTTAAAAAAATTAATAGGTGAAAAGAAAAAAACAGATTAAAACAGACCCGCTTTTTGACGGACATATTGAAAAACCGCTCTCAAAAATGACTCCGCGGGAAAAAATTCATTACATATGGCTACAAATGGAATTCATGTACAAAATCAGAAACAGGAAAACGATAATTAAAAAAGCCATCCGGAAAATCACATGATGGCTTATAATCAGTGTAATCACACTAATCAGATGAACCAGTGATTTTATTTCAGTTTCCTCAATGATTTCTGTAACGATTCCATTGCATTTTTTGCATTGTCTATCGTGCAGGTTCCAACGGAAATTCTGAACCACGGAAAATCTTTTGATGAACCGAATGCGTGAAATGGTACCGTAGCAATTCTTGCATCATTCAGAATATAATTATATATATCTTCTGTCGTATTAATCACTTTACCCTCGGAATTTTTTTCCCCTCTTATATCTATTTTTACCGTCAGATATATTCCGCCCTGCGGATTTATAGCCTCAACATCGAATCCTTCCTCTTTCAGTTTTGTAAATGCATCATATATAATAACAAGTCTTTCATACAATTGCGATTTAAAATTAGCGAGGTATTCGTCAACAGCCTTTTTGTTGCTCAGGAAAACACCAAGACCCGTTTGTTCTGCTCTGGGTGCCCATGCTCCCATATGCAATATCACGGCTTGCATTTTCTTGATAACTTTAGGCGGACCGAAAGACCAGCCGACACGTAAACCTGTTGCCGCAAAACATTTTGATATTCCGTCAACATATAAAACATAGTCTTTAATTTCTGGTGTCAGGTCAACAGGATTGTAATGAATATTATCCTGATGTGTCAAAATCCAGTAAATCTGGTCTAATAGCAGATATAACGGACGTTCATCGTCTCTTCTTCTGTAATTTTCCTCCATTATCAAATCACAGATATCTTTTAATTGCTGTTTTTTAAACAGTGTACCTGTAGGATTTTGAGGAGAGCACAATGCTATAAGTTTTGCCTCTTTGATAAATGGTTTAAGGTCCTCCGCACTCGGCAGGAAATTATTTTCGGGTTTAGTTTCTACAATTAATGGTTTTGCGTTATTCATCAAACAGTAATGCTCATTATTCCAGGATGGGACGGGATATATTACCGAATCTCCGGGGTCCACGATAGTTCTATAAACCGAATAAATTATGGGTCTTGCACCGCTTGCAATTATTATTTCTTCCGGGTTAATATTAAATCCGCCTTTATCTTTTATGAATCCGGATATTGCGTTTCGTAACGCAGGTAATCCATTCGCCGGCGGATAATTGGTTTGTCTTGAGTTGTATGCTTTGATTATTTCTTCTTTTAATAATTCAGGTATCGGAAATACTTTCGGATTAAAATCTCCTATAGTTAAATTATATATTTGCTCACCATTGTTAATTTTACCGCTGATTTCGTTTGCGAGCCGTATTATTTCAGGTGGGGTTATAGCTTCAGCCATTTTGGATACCTTAAAATTTGATTTCTTCATAATGGTAAAATGAAAAGTTTGAAAAACTAAACATATCTAAAAAAAAATTCATTTTTAAGGAAAAAAAGATTACACAATTCTACGTTTTTTAAATCCTTTAATTTTCATAACTTTTTATAATTTTAAAAAATCAAATATTAATTACAATGGAGCAGACATCCTTTTTCGGCGAAGTTTGCAGGTACTTCGATAAAGCAGCAGAATTTCTAAACTATCCTAAAGGTCTTCTTGAGCAAATAAAAATGTGTAATAGTGTTTATCATTTTCAGTTTCCTCTGAGAAAAGATGATGATACATATGAAGTTGTTAATGCCTGGCGTGTCGAGCACTCGCATCACATGCTTCCAGTTAAAGGCGGAATCCGTTATGACGAAATGGTTGACGAAGATAAAATAATGGCTATGTCAGCACTAATGACTTTTAAATGTGCTATTGCAAATGTTCCTTTCGGCGGGGCAAAAGGCGGAATTAAAGTTGACCCTAAAAAACTGAAACTCTCAGAACTTGAAAGATTAACACGAAGATATACTACCGAATTAATAAAAAAGAATTTTATCGGTCCGGGAATAGATGTTCCTTCTCCCGATTACGGAACCGGTCCCCGCGAGATGGCGTGGATTGCGGATACTTACGCCACTTTTCACTCACATAATACAAACCAGATCGATTCATTGGCTTGTGTCACGGGTAAACCGCTCAGTCAGCATGGAATAATGGGTAGAACTGAAGCTGTAGGAAGAGGAGTATTTTTTGCTATCAGGGAAGCCTGCAAAATTGATGAAGATATGAAAAAACTTGGCTTGACAAAAGGTCTGGCTGGAAAACGAGTTGTGGTTCAGGGACTCGGTAATGTAGGGTATTGGGCGGCTAAACTTTTACAGGAAAGCGGAGTGATACTTGTCGGACTTGCTGAAAAAGAAGGAGCAATATATGATCCTAAAGGATTTGACCTGGAAGATGTGATGAAACACAGAAAAGAAACAGGCTCAATATTGAATTACAAGAACGCACAAAATTTTAATAACCCTATATCCTGCATTGAATTCGAATGCGATATTCTTATCCCTGCGGCTTTGGAGAATGTAATTATAAAAGAAAACGCCGGAGGAGTTAAAGCAAAGATAATAGCAGAAGGAGCAGAAGGTCCAACAACAAATGAAGCAGAGGAAATTCTTATAAAGAAAGGTGTTCTCGTGCTTGCAGATATGTACGCAAATGCAGGGGGTGTAACCGTTTCATATTTTGAATGGCTTAAAAATCTTTCACACGTTTCATTCGGAAGATTGGGAAGAAGGCACGAAGAAATCCTCGATACAAATTTTGCGAATGTTATCGAAAATATGACAGGAAAAAAACTTACTACCGAACAGAAAAAAATCGTTATCAAAGGTGCAAATGAGATAGACTATGTTAATTCAGGACTCGAGGATACTATGATAATATCTTATCACACAATTAGAAATATTATGATGAAAAATCCAAAAATTGAATCATTCAGAAGAGCTGCATACATCGATGCGATAAATAAAGTTGCTACATCTTATATGTCGCTCGGAATATTTCCGTAAGTTTTTTAAGAATCTAATTTCGCTCTTTTAGTCCCCCTTGAAAAAGGGGGATTTAGGGGTTGTTTGAAAAGCGTTAATCTTAATGTACATAAAATAAAAATCCTTATGAAAATTCATATTATTGGCTATCTTGTACGGCAAAAAATCAGTCGTAAAAAACTTTTCTCACTTTTTGTTATAACTTATCTTTTTTTAATTCTTAAACCTTCCCTGTCATATTCACAGGATGATACCACTTCTTATATCAAGAATTTCAGTATTAAAGGATATGTGGATGCATATTATGCCTGGGATACGGATAAAGACAAAACCGAGCGCCAGTTTCCTGCTTTTGAGCCGTACCGTGACCAATTTAAACTGAATATCGCTCAAATTTCGTTGGATTACAATTCTGATAAAATCAGGGGAAAGATGACGATTCAATATGGAGATATTCCGGTTTTTCTCTGGCCTTCAAATCAACAATATATACAGGAAGCTAATGTTGGTTTCTCTCCGTACAAAGGTTTATGGATAGATGCGGGATATTTCCTGACCCATATCGGTGCTGAGGGTTTTCCGATTAATAGTTTCTTTTCTTCTTACGCTATGGGTTCGTATTATGAACCAAATTATCAAAGTGGTTTGAGAATAAGTTACGACTTTTCAGAAAAATTCAACGGAAGTTTGCATATATTGAACGGATATAACATGTTTGATGACAACAATAAGAATAAATCTTTTGGTCTTCAGTTGGTTTATAAACCTGTAGCACAACTTTCCTTTGTCTATAATAATATAATCGGAAACGAGATGCCTTCCTCTGAAAACCATCCCAAAACAAGAATCCTGAATAATTTTATAACATATTATTCACCCAATGACAAACTCGATTTCATATTCGGAATTGATTTTACCGCACAGGAAAAATCGGGACTTTCTGATTCTACTGCTTCTGCCTCAATGTTTGCCGTAATGCTCTCAGGCAGGTATAAAATTACACCGAAGTTTTATCTGAGTCTGAGGGGGGAATATTTAAAAGACACTGATGGATTCCTTTCGGGTACTTTTATGGATTCAGACGGAAACATTACAGGTCTGAATATATTCGGAATTACGGGCGCTCTCGAATACAGACCGGTGGAAAATTATTTTTTAAGACTCGAATCAAGATTCCTTAGTGCAGAAAATAAACTGAAGATATTTTATAATAACTCAAATACAAGAACCGAAATCACACTGAATACAGGTCTCGAATTCTGATAAAAAAACGTTCTGAAAAATTGTTCTTTATAAAAAAGAAATCTTTTATAACATACGAGAGAGGAGGATTACTTATTAAAATAGCGGAGCTATTTAATAAGTAACATTCTTCGTGCTTCGCTGTAGCTATCCGTTTGAAGTTTATAAATATAAGTTCCGCTTGGTAAATTCAAAGCATTGAAATTCACTTCGTATTCACCCGGATTCAATTTTTCATTTACCAAAGATGAAATTTGTTTTCCCGTAATATCATATACGGAAAGTTTCACGTTTGACATTGAAGGTACATCAAATTTAATCTTCGTCGAAGGATTAAACGGATTAGGGTAATTCTGATATAATTTGTAATTTTTTATATTTCCAGCAATTGGTCCAACACCGGTTGTAGGCACAGGGCTTCCTGCATTTACCCATGCAGTATATATAAGCGATGCTAAAGATTTAGACGCATTCTTGAATAGCATAATAGTAAAATTCCCCGCACGGTTCCAAAATTCCTGGTAATACTGAGGACTGCTATTGCTTCCTGAAATCACATGGGCAATACTATCCGCCCTGTAAACAGAATCAACATAAACGTATGTATTATACACTATATTAAAAGCATACTGATTTATATCATTTACATAATAAATACTATCACTTGTATATTGTATGAATGCTGAATCCCTGCTAATCAAACCTGTTTCATATCTTGAGTGTATTCCGTTGGAAAATGTACTCCAGCCGTTATACCACCTCGTATCGTGTAATGGATTGTGAGCATCTCCTACATAATGACCAAGGTCAGCAGATTTCAGCATTGCTTTCTGAAAATTGTGTTGTAAAAAAGCCTGTTTAACCGAATCTGTATATGCAATTATAGCGAACGGAACAGTACCGTTTTGTGTAACAAAATTAATTCCGTATAAAGCAATTAATGAATCAAGCGTTTGTGGTATCCTGTGATTAGCAATAAATTCGGGATAGATATCTATATCTATGTAATGTCTGTATTCTTCAGTCGGGTCGGTGTCTTTCCTGTAATCGGCATCAGAAGCATGGGCTGCGAGTGAATCTCTCCAGTTTTGGAATGCATTCATTTGAGGAGGAAAAAACTGAGGGGTTTTCCGGTTTATTAATTTATGACCAACCGCACCCCATCCTGCAAAAAGAAAAACCGCAAAAATAAATGCGGTTAAGGCGATAGATTTATTTTTCATTAATAAATTTAACAAAAATTCACCGAATATAATAAGGAAATCATTCCCGGCAATATTATTTTAAGTTTTAAGGATTTTTGTTAATTTAATATAACACAATAATCTAAACCATTATGAAAAAATCAATATCATTATTAATTATTATTTTTATTTTCAGCTCCGACTTATATTCACAGAATAGCGAAACATTTTATTTTCTGAATAAACAGTATGTAAACAAAGAATATTTCAAGTTCAGAAACGGCTATACATCGGCAAAAGATAATCTGAATGATTTTGAACGGCTTTACCTGGGAGCATTCGGTGATGCAATATCCGGAAGCGCCGGAAATTCAAACAACCGCATTAAAAATTTGTTTTCTTCTTACTCAGACATACTCTCAGACTCTATGAAGTTTGAACTTCTGAAGTCAAAAGCAGACAACCTGATTCTGCTGAATAATTATAAAGAGGATTTCATGACTCTTAAAGAGCTTTTAAGCAGTTATGAATCATTGCTTGGCAAGGAAGAATTCGAAGATTACCTTGATACGAAAAATATGATGGAAATTCTTCAGGATTCTCCTCCGATGATTATTGTAAAAAAAGAAGAATCTGAGATAAGTATCTCCAAAGATATTGCAGGATTAATAAACATGCCGGTTAATATTTCCGGAAATAAGTTTGATTTTATATTCGATACAGGAGCAAATTTTTCCGTCATTACCGAGAGCAATGCAAAGAAAGTGAATATGAAACTGAGCGAAAAAACTTTCAAGGTGGGAACGGCAACCGGAATAAAAGCAGATGCATGGGTTGGAATATCGGGTCAAATCAATATAGGCAATTGTGTACTGGATAAAATTGCTTTTATTGTTTTGCCTGATGAAGCGCTTTCATTTGGGGGAGGGATCTATAAAATACAGGGCATCATCGGAATTCCCGTGGCAATTGCCCTTTCTGAAATTACCCTGAAAGATTATAAAGAAATGTTTATACCTGCCAAACCGGATACTATTCCGGGTAATTACAATATGTGCTTCTCCGGTCTTTTACCGATTATAAATCTTGAAAGAGGAATTGATTCACTTGCTTTTATTTTTGACAGCGGAGCTCAGATGACAATGCTTTTTGTGCCATACTATAATAAATACAAAAAAGAAATTGATGATAATTACAAACCGGAAAAATTTAAAATCGGCGGAGCAGGAGGAGATGTAGAGGTTACCGGTTTCATAATCGATTTTGTTAAACTGAAATCGGATTCTTATTCTGTTTCTTTAGGTGACGTAAGACTCATTTCGGAAAAGATAAAGGATACTCATTTGTACTTTTTCGGCAATCTCGGACAGGATTTCTTTAAAAAATCAAAAAACATAAAGCTTAATTTCCGTAATCCGTCAATTGTCATTAATTAATAAATTTTAACATTCGAAGTTTATTTTCGGTGAAAACCGCTTTTATTGAATTACATCTGTTATTTATTAGTTCTATATTTACGGTTTGATTTTCTGTAAATAATGACCAATAATAAGAAAAAAATAGTAATAATCGGACCTGCTTATCCTTACAGGGGCGGAAATTCTCTTTATGTATCATCTGTATATACAATACTTAAGGATTATTTCGACGTATCGGTTGTTAATTTCAGTCTTCTTTACCCCTCAATACTTTTTCCCGGTACAACCCAGAAAGATATCAGCGAAAAACAAATATATCAGATCCCAAGCGAAAGGATCATTAATTCGATAAATCCTTTCACCTGGTTCAAAACGGCAAAATATATTAAATCCCTGAAACCGGATATCGTGATTTTTGACTGGTGGAATCCGTTTTTCGGACCCGCATTGTTCTCGATTTCTAAATTGATTAAACGGGAATTAAAAAATAAAATTATTTTTATTACTGAAAATCTAATCTCACATGAGGGCAAATTTCTGGACAGGATACTTACAAAAATAGGACTTAAAAATGCTTCATCTTTCATAGTGCTTTCCGATGTTGTAGAAAAAGATATTGTGGAATATTCAAAAGGGCGAAGCGTTTATAAGTCAGCTCTTCCTGTTTACGATTGCTATATGTTGAATAAAAATCCTGATTTATTAAAAATCAAAAATCAACTTGGCTTTGATGCAGATGATACTATCATATTGTTCTTTGGCTACGTAAGAAAATATAAAGGACTGAATATTCTGATAGATGCAATGAAGGATATCACTTCATTCGATAAAAAAATAAAATTACTTATAGTAGGCGAATTTTATGATTCCCCGGATAAGTACTATTCTCAAATCAAAAATCTGAATCTTAGCGATAACATTAAAGTAGTACAGAAATTCGTTCCGAACGAGGATGTGGGTAACTATTATTCAATTGCAGACATTGTTGTATTGCCGTATCTTAATGCTACCCAGAGCGGTGTGCTGAATATCGCTTACGGTTTCCGTAAACCCGTTGTGGTTACCGATGTAGGCGGATTAAGCGAGGATGTGGTTGAGGGAAAAACAGGATATGTTGTCAAACCCGGCAAATCTGAATTTATTGCAGAAGGAATATTTAAATTTATGAAAAACCGCAGTGAAACAGAATTTGAAAAATATATTGAAGAAAAACTTTCAGAAAATGAATTTAACAAAATGCCGCAATTGGTCGGCAGGATTATAGAGGATTTAAGCAATGCTAATTAAAAATAATTGTAAATTCTTTCCCGGCGACAGACCCTGCAAACCCCATAAAGAAAGAGGAAAAGTCTGTGATACTTGTGATGAATATTCACCGGTAAAGCATAAAACCTTGATAATAAAACTCGACGCAATCGGTGATGTACTCAGAACAACTGCAATTTTAAGCTCACTGAAAAAAGCTTATCCCGGAACATATATTAAATGGCTGACAAAAAGTAATGCCAAAGAACTTTTTATTAACAATGATTTAGTTGACGAAATAATATGTTATGAAGTTCCCGTCACAAATATTAATCTGGCAATCGAAGAGTTTGATGTCGTAATCAATCTTGATCCTTCACCGGTAAGTTCTGCTCTTTGTTCGTTTGCTATAGGGAAAGAAAAATTCGGTTTCGGATTGAATTCAAAAGGCAAAGTTTATCCGGTTAATAAAGAAGCGGAAGAATGGTTCACGATGGGTTCATTCGATTCGGATAAAAAGAAAAACAAGAAAACTTATCAGCAAATAATTCACGAGATTTGCAGATTTCCTTATGACAAAAGCGAAATTATTTTATCGCTGAATAAAAAAGACATTGATTTTAAAAATGAATTCATTAAAAAGAACAAATTAGAAAACGATAAACTTATAGTTGGTATAAATGCCGGGGCAAGCATTAGATGGCAGTTCAAAAAATGGAGACTTGAAGGTTATAAAGAATTAATTAAAAAACTAACGGATAGTCTGGATTGCAGGATACTTCTTTATGGAGGTGCTGATGAAATCGAAACAAATAATGAACTTATTAAAACCAGCAAAAAAATATTGGATACAGGTCACGATAATTCTTTAAGACAGTTTATTGCTTTGATGGATATCCCGCAGATTCTTATAACGGGCGATACACTTGCTCTGCATGTAGCTGCAGCACTTAAGAAAAAAGTAATCTGTCTTTTTGGTCCTACTTCTTACAACGAAATTGAAGACTACGGAAGAATTACAAAAATTTATCCCGAAATGGAATGTCTGGTCTGTTATAAAAATAAATGCGATTTCATTCCGAACTGTATGGACTTGATTTCTGCTGATATGATTTTCAATGCAGTTAAAAAGTTATTATAATATTATACCGTGATTTAGGGATTATGTAATAACCCAGTGACTCGGTCATTCCCTAATGCCTTTATCGGGAATCCGGAAAGTTTTTGTTGTTTTTCTTTGTTTTTGCTTTTGATAACAGTCATTGTAGTCGTGAAAAAATCAGATAATAAAATTAACAGTCATTACAATAAATAATTTATGCAATACGATCCGGTAAAAAAAGTTTTTGGAAATATTGTATCACGAAATGTTTTCTTCAGGAAAATATTTTATTTTCTTCTTGACCTTATATTCCTCCGTGCCTGGCACATAAAAAAAATATTAAAAACCCTTTACAAAAGAGAAGAAAAACTTTCCATTTTCGATGCCGGTATGGGTTTCGGGCAATATACTTATTTTCTGGCAAAGCGTTTTCCGCAATCGGATATATTAGCCATTGACGTGAAAGAAGAACAGGTGGATGATTGCAAATATTTCTTCGGAAAAACCGGGTATGATAATGTGCATTTTCAGGTAGAGGATTTAACTAAACTTGAATACGAAAGCAAATTTGATTTCATACTGAATGTGGATGTAATGGAGCATATCGATGAAGATGAACTTGTATTAAGAAATTTTTCCAAAGCCCTTAAAAAAGGCGGGAAATTAATGATAAATACACCTTCCAATCTCGGTGGAAGCGATGCTCACTCTGATGAAGATGATAGCTTTATCGAAGAGCACGCAAGAAACGGGTATGGAAAAGATGAACTGATAGGAAAAGTTGAAAAAGCCGGAATGAAAGTTAATTTATTTAAATACACCTACGGAAAATTCGGTAAAATATACTGGAGATTTGGAATTAAGTATCCGATATTAATAGCCGGAGCATCAAAAATTCTTATATTGATTCTTCCTTTGTATTATCTTTTTACACTTTGGTTCGTTCTGATTTTTATGTGGCTCGATGTCAGGGCAGATAATAAAGAGGGAACAGGAATTATTCTTATAGCAGAAAAAGAATGATTGAACAATCAAATAAATTAACAAAGCGGGATAAAAAAATATTAATATATATTCTTGCGTCTGCTTTTATAATAAAAATTATTTTTGCACTCCTGCTCCAGGTTGATATTCGCTCCGATAGTCTCGATTATTATAATCTTGCGAAGAGTATTGTGGAAACGGGGACATATTCACTCGATGGTAAGCCGACGGCATATCTCGTTTGTGGTTATCCGCTTTTTCTTGCTTCAATATTTAAAATATTCGGGGATAGTATTTTCGCCGTAAAATTAATCCAGTCATTCCTTGAAATTTTTACCGGCTTATTTTTTTTTCTTGCAAGTTCTTATTTTTTCAAACCAAGGTATTCGCTTATTGCACTGGCAATATTTACTTTTTTACCTTCAAACCTTCTTTATTCCCAGACAATTTTAACCGAACCCCTTTATGGTTTCCTGTTTTCAGTGATTTTTTATTATTGCCTGAAGGAAAACATAAATAAAAATATAATTTTCGTCGGTATCCTCTGGGGACTGACAGTCCTGATACGTTCTTCGTTTGCAATCTCTTTTCTTCTGATGGCATCGTTTATTGTGATATACAGGAGAAAACTTTTTGAAGGATTTAAACTGAATAGAATGAAAAGAGCGGTACAATATGTGCTTCTTTTCCTGGTAGGATTTTTAATTGCCGTGGCACCATGGATTATACGGAATAAAATTACTATGAACACCTTCACACTTGCCACTCAGGGCGGTTTCACTTTCTGGGCAGGAAGCAATCCAGATGCAACAGGAACCTGGTATCACAATATTGTAGAGTCGAATTCCTTATTCAAAATCGAAGATGAAGTCCTGAGGGATAAAGAGTTTTATAAACAAGGAATCGAATATGCAGCCAAAAATCCGCATAAATATTTTATCACAGGAATAAAAAAAATCGGTTATCTGTTTTCAAGCGAAAGGATGATATTGCTTTACTTTGCCAAAACCGAAAAAGGACAGAACTCGACTGAAGTATATAGGTCAATTAATCCTCTTCTGATTGCACTGGTTAATATTCCATATTTTATAATTATGCTTATTGGTACATGGGGGCTGCTGGCATTTGAGAAAAAAAGATTTTTTATTTATGGATTTATACTCACCTGGTGCCTCACTTTCTTCATCTTTGTTGCACTAGCACGGTACCATTACGTTTTAATTCCATTCTTCGTTCTTGGAACGGTTAAATTTTTATCGGAAAGAAAAACAATTTTCAAAAAACTTGACGGATTCAAAATTGCATCTGCAATTGTTTTTAATGTTTTTCTGCTTGTAGTTTGGTTTATTGAGTTTTATTTATTAATAACAAAATAAAAGAAGTTTTGTATTTTAAAGACGACATAGAAAAAGATAAATATTTAAGAGAATATGCAGATAACAAAACTTATTTCAGCAGGAAAAGCAGTTATTACCATAAGTATCTTAATAACCTCATAAAATTTTTTATCCCCGAAGGTTCATCGGTAATTGAAATCGGCTGCGGTACGGGGGATACGTTGAATTCCGTAAAACCCGGTCAGGGAGTTGGAATTGACTATAATAATTACCTGATTGAAAAAGGAAGAAAAAAATACGGGGATTTATTTTTCATAAATGCCGATATAGAAAAAGAAGACTCGCTTAACGAACTTTTGCTAAAAAATCAAAAGTTCGATTATATAATAATATCAGATTTAATAGGTACACTCGATGATATACAGCAGGTCTTCGAAAAAATGAAATTCATATCCCACAGGCGGACTAAAATAATAGTTACATATTATAATTATTTTTGGAATCCCATCATAAAAATTCTGGAAGCTCTGAAATTGAAAATGCGAGGAGGCGAAAAAAACTGGTTATATATAGACGGAATAAAAAATCTTCTCACACTCTCGGATTTCCATATTAATAAAAGCGGACATGCCATCTTAATTCCCAGAAAAATTCCTCTTATCTCGTCTTTCTTTAATAAATATATCTCTAAACTGCCTCTGATAAGACGTTTATGCCTGACCGGATATGTGGTTGCAAATTATGAACCGTTTGAGAATTCAGCTCTCACAGGTAATTACAGCACTACTGTTCTTATTCCTTGCAGAAATGAAGAAGGAAATGTTGAAAGTATTATTAAGAGAGTTCCCCAACTCGGAAAACACACCGAGTTATTATTTGTAGAAGGAAATTCCACCGATAATACATTTGCAAAAATCGAAGAAGCAATTAAATCGAATCCTCAAAAAGATATCAGGCTGTTCAAGCAATATGGAAAAGGAAAAGCAGATGCCGTGAGGATGGGTTTCGAAAAGGCAAAATGTGATATTATGATGATACTTGATGCGGATATGACAGTCGAGCCGGAAGAACTTACTAAATTTTATGATGCTCTCATAAAAGGAAAAGGGGAGTTCATAAACGGAACGCGTCTTGTTTATCAAATGGATGACAAAGCTATGAGGTGGCTCAATAAACTTGGAAATATTTTTTTCAGCAAGATATTCAGCTGGATATTGGGACAGCGAATAACCGATACACTTTGCGGAACAAAAGTATTGCTCAAAAGCGATTACCTGAAAATTGTTAAAAACAGGAATTATTTCGGGGACTTCGACCCGTTTGGTGATTTTGATTTAATATTTGGTGCCTCAAAACTCAATCTGAAATTTATCGAAATACCTATTCATTACAAAAACCGGAAATACGGAACCACCAATATTAACCGTTTCCGCGACGGGTTCCTGCTCCTCAAAATGTGCATCTTTGCGATGAAAAAAATAAAATTTATCTGAGCCCCAGGATATAATATTAATTGTTTTTTTTATTCTCTGAAGAATAATCCGTTCACTTGCAGCAGCCTTCCGGTTCTTTTATCCGTGAATGCGGGTTCTACGGAATAAAGATCAAAACCGAAAGACTTCATCATTTCTATTAATTCAAGATAAAGTTTCTGACCTTCGAAAAGTTTCACAAGCGATAATTCCAGTTGAACGCCTTTTACTCTTTTTAATGTTGTTTCAGCACCTTTTAAAACCTTCTCCTCAAATCCTTGCGTATCAATTTTCAGGAAAGTAATGTTGTTATCGACGATGAATTTATCGGCGATTGAATCAAGCGTATATACTTTTATATTTTCTTTGCCGATAATTTTTGATGCGGGTTCTGAATCAGTATGCCCCGGAAGTATTTCCATAAGAGAACTGCTCACAGAGTTTTCGGTGATATTAATTTCCGAGTCTTCATTCTTATCTCCCAGGGCACATCTCTCCGCAATTATCCAGTTCGCATTGTTTTCCGAGTGTTTTAGTAATTGATTGTAAGCCTCTGATAACGGTTCAATTGAAACAATCTTCCCCTTGTATCCGAGACTAAACAACTCTCTGGCATATTGCCCTGTATTTGCTCCAACATCAAAGATAAGATCTATTTTGTTATGTTTTAATAATAGAATCACCCTTTCTTCATCTGTCATTTTAAAATCCATTCCGAATTTTGCCCCGGTTTTTCTCAATAACATCTCTAATTTTACTTTTATCGTTTTTAACATATTAATATAATTTCTTTTTATTTGTAAAATAATATTTCAAGAAGTTACTACCCATAATAATATGACTCCATAATAAAGGAAAAAGACCAAAATTCTTTTTGAGTATCCTGAATCTTTCTTTGTTAGATTTAATTATGTTTGTCTTCGAGTATCCACCGACGAGAAATTTAGAGAGGATTAGTTTTGTATTAATTATTTCTGTGCAATTTTTCATGGAATTAATCATCCAGTCAATATCAGCGCAGTGCTTGTATTTTGTATTATATAAAACAGCTTTACTTCTTTTTACGATAAAAGATTGATGACTAACCACCATTCCGTAAAGTAAATCTTTCCAGCTAAAAATTTCAGGAGGTTTTTTTAATTGCCGTGTACCAAGATTAATTCCGTTTTCATCAATATATTCGACATCGCCATAAAACACATCCGGAGAAATCTTTTTGCTTACTAAATTTTGCAGTGTATCTCTATTATAAATCTCATCGCCGGCATTTAAAAACCAGACATAATCTCCTTTTGAATTCTTTAACCCCTTATTCATTGCATCATAAATCCCGTTATCCTTTTCACTGACACAGTAAGAGATTTTGTCTTTGTATTTTTCAATGGTGTCTGTCGTCCCGTCTGTTGAACCGCCGTCAATAATTACATAATCAATATTTTTATAGGTTTGATTGATTACACTTAAAATCGTTTTTTCAAGCTGTACGTTCCTGTTATAAACAACTGTTATAATACTAAAAACAGGATTCGATATTTTTTTTGATTCAGTCATTTTATTTTCCGAGTATTTCTTCGTAATATTCCATTGTTTCCCCGGCACATTTATCCCAGCTGAATTTTTCTTTTTGTATATTACCCTTTTGTACTAAGGATTGCCTGAGTTCTTTATCGTTAATTAACATTTCAATTTTCTTTTCCATATCTTCCGGTTCATCCGGATTAATATATAGACCTGCATCACCAAGTATTTCAGGAATCGAACTTAAATTACTTGCGATTACGGGACATTGCATTTGCATTGCCTCGAGTAAGGACACACCGAAACCCTCATATTTAGAAGGATAAATGAACGCTTCTGCGTATTTGTATAAATTAGCAAGAGTCTTATCATTCGCATAAATATATTTTATATCATCCTGCACACCCAATGATTTAAAAAAATCCAATTCTTCGGCAGTGAAACTTCCTCCTCCAGAGCAAACTATTTTAATATCAGGATAATTTTTCTTTATTTTGGAAAATACTTTCACGAACATCTTGAAATTTTTATATCCTTCTCTTTTAGCAACGTAAAGAAAATATCTGAAAGGAAATATTGGTACCGTTTCAGAATCTTCATTTAAAGAATTTCCGAGATGAATAACCTTAATCTTCTCTTCAGGAATATTCAGTATTTCAACGATGTCTTTTTTCGTTGAATGGGAAATACTTATTATTCCGTCGGCAAGTTTTACAGCTTCTTTTTTATATGCCGCTGATTTATCTAACTTTCCGAAACTATCAGGATATAATTCATGCATCATATCCAGTACGGTCACTACTCTCTTTGCCTTTTTATTCAGGCAAAGATTTTCATAATATGTCTGGTGATAGATATCGGGCGTAACTTTGTCATAAAATCCCGGGAAAAATAACTTATTAACGAATAAATAAACCGGTTTACTTTTTTTGTAATTTTTATGCTTTTTACCGTTAAAATATTTGAAATTTTCACTACTTTTCTCAATTCCATATTCGCTAATAAACTGTCCCATAAAAAGTGATATTTCATTTTCCTTATTAATCGCTAAACGTTTAATGAGTTCGGTAAAATACCTTAAAGCACCTCCGTAATTGGAAATCGAAAATATCTGATGGTCATATAAAATTTTCATCTATATATGAATCATTTTTAAAATTTTATTAACCTTTTTATTTACATCTTCAGATACTTTGAATATAAATAATAATCCAAAATAAACTAATGCTGTTAAACTGCTTCTTACAGCTATATCTAAGTACAAACTATTAATTTTCGGGAAATACAAACCTGCGAGTAAACTTATAATCCCGATTATTAATACAAGAAAATTCTTTACACCGAATGGCTGCATATTATATTTCCATTTGAGAAATATCCATTTAAGAAAATTGAATAAGAGCATAGAAATCGCAGTCGCTATAGCCGCTCCCAGTCCGCCCATTAATTTTATGAATAAAAAATTGAGCAATACACACGAAACCATATAAATAAGATTGAATAATGTATCGTATCTAAATCTTGGTGACGTGTTTATAATATCTGAATTGAGACCTCCGGTCATATCAATAAGGAACGATATTCCGAGAAAAACAAAGAAAATGAAATTTTCCCTGTATCCGGGTTTCAGGAAATGGGAAATGTTATCCATATTAACAATAATACCGATGTATATTATCCCGCCTAGTATCATTAATATCAATGAACTCCGCTTATAAATCATTTTTATCTGCTCGGTGTCATTTTCAGCCCAGCAATTGGCAACAATTGGAACAGTAATTCTGTATAGAGAGCGTGCCGGAAATACGATAACTGTTGCAATGTAAAGGAATACCGAATATATGCCTACGATTTCAAGTCCCACAAGAGAACCGAGCATAATCTTATCAATATTCTGTGCGAAAAAATAAGTTGAACCCGCCAATAAAGTGAACATACCGTATTTTAATATCTCCCTTATCCTGTCAAACTTTATTTTACTGAAATCAAAATTAAATTTAAACTTTCTGCTGATAATGAATTGCAGAATCAGAATAAAAGCAATTAAAGTATTAGATAATACAAAGTAAAACACAAAGAACTCAAAACTTATCAGTTTAAAGAAATACAGAAAAATACCGATTGTGATAAGTAACCTGAAAAGCACATCTTTCAGGAATGCCGCAAATACCGTCCTGTGTATCGAACGAACATAACTTTCAAATACATTGAATAATAATGTAAAAAATGAAAGCGGAATCAGGACGTAATAATATTCTATGAAAATTGACGAGCGTTCAATATAAGCCGAAATAATTAATGGTCTGAATACGATATAAATGATTGTCACGAGAAGAAACCCTGATGTCATAATAAGCATTGTCCAGGCAACAAATCCGGAGTGCTTTCTGTCTTCACTTTTGAAAAACGGGAAATATCTTAAGATGATGTTGACAAGCCCGAAAGCCGAGAACTGAGCATATACAACGGATATACTCTGTATCAATTGAATCAATCCGAATTGTTCTATCGTAAAATAAGCTGGAAAGAATACTATAACATTCAAATACCCTAATACAAGTCCTACGTATGAAAGTATTGTATTCTTTAATGTTTGTTTTTCGATAACTCCCAAATTCTTTTCCCTTTATTTAACCTCTTTTAGTTTCTCTAAAATGTGTTTGTAATCGCTATTGTGCAGGGATGTTTTTTTCGGAAAAGCCCTCAATGAAAGATAAATATTTTTCAAACTGATATATTTGAACATAAGAGAGTTCAGTTTTCTCTCCGTGAAAAGATGAAGGTTCTTTTTATTTGTATAAAGGTTAAGCCCGTATTTCTTTGCAAGAAATTTCATTGTTTCGTACGAATAGAGTGAAATATGTTGCCCGTGCTCCAATCCGTAATACCACCATTCCCCGGGCTTAGGATTGCCCGCAGGGAATAAAAATGTACTTACTAAAATATTTTTTGAGTATTTTAGTATCTTTTCTATTTCTTCAACCGGATTTAAAAAATGCTCAAATAACTCAAAGCCTGTCACAAGTTCGAAATTTTCCGTTCCCGAATCCTCAATCGCAAAACCGTTTGAGAATATATTCTCACAGTAATTATCCTGCCAGTAAAAATCGTATCCGGAATCCCGCATTAACCTTACAAACAGACCGTATCCGGCACCGTAATCAAGGAATTTTCCGCTCTTGCTTAAAAAAAGATTTATTGTAAGTTTTGTAACTTTTGAAAGTACAAGATTTCTTCCTGCATACCCGATATCGCTGCTGTTTATTACTTCTGTATATGCTTCTTTCAGCCAATACGGTTCTTCTGTCTGGACAAAACCGCACACATCACATTTATAATATTTGATTTTATACTTATTTAATATCTCACCTTCTGAAAAAAAGGCAGATTCACTATTGCATATCTTACAAATCAAGCGCTAACTAATTGAATTTAACAAACTTTGTAAAATAGGAAGTATCTATAATAATGGCACTAACTAAATAAATGGTGAAAATTTATTGTAAATTCAAAATAACTTCTTCCATATATTTACAAAAGAACAGAGGCTAAATAAAAATCTTCCCTCTCCTTTCCAGGAGAGGGACTGAGGTGAGGTGTAAATTGTCAGTTAGTTTTTTGTGGTGATTTACTAAATACCGATTTCTCGAATATTTCTCACCCCACCCCAAACCCCTCCCCTTGAACTGGGAGGGGGAATTGAGCAGTTGTTGGCAACACTGCTCTTAACACCAACATCAGAAATGAATAGTGTCATTTCCTATCAATTTCTCATCAGATACTAGTTCAGTCTTTTGTATTTTTTAGATACAAGAATTATATTATTTTAAATAAATATTAAATAAATACATATTAAATGGCAAAGGTTAAAAATACGGCACATTCTAAACCACAGGTACGGAAAAATATAGAAAAAAAAGAAGCAAATGCTTTGGATAAATTTTTTTCCGATAATAAAACAGTAAATTATGTTTTTTTAGGACTGATTGTTTTTGCAATACTGCTTTTCTTTAAAGACGGGATTTTCGGCGGGAAAATATTTGCTTCGCCTGATAATATGGCTCCGAATAGCTATAAAACTTTTCTGAGCGATGCTAAATCCCAGGGTATATTTCCTCTCTGGATTCCCTATATCTTTATGGGAATGCCGTCTCTCGGATCGCTTACAACGGCTTTACCGGCTATGCATAATATTTTTTCGTTTGTCTGGGATAGTATTCTGTCAGCGTTTTCCGGTGACAATCTTTTCCTGCTCACCGTACCTTATTATATTCTTTTTGCAGTTTCCCTTTATTTGTACATTCAGTATAAATTCAAGAATAATCTTATAGCACTGATCTGCTCTCTTGCAGGTGTATTCGCCACAGGTATTATCCAGTTAATAATCGTAGGACACCATACTAAAATGATGACCTTTGCCTTCTTTCCGCTGATTATGTTTATTATAGACAGGTTGATTGATTCCAGAGATAAGAATATTTTTAAAATGCTTCTCAATTTTGCTCTGCTCACTATATTAATTTATATCCAGTTGCATTTTCATCATATACAAATGCTTTATTATTCTTATATGATGATTGGAATTTATATCGGTTATATCCTTGTATACAGACTGATAAAAAAAATAGAAGTGATGAATATTGTTAAAGCTGTATCCATATTCATTATCGCTACTTTATTTGCAGTTGCAATGGATGCCGATATTCTGCTGTCAATTAAAGAATACAATAAATACTCTATCAGAGGTTCAGCGGGGATAGAAGCAAAAATGGACCCGGGCAAAACCGATGATAAACCGCTTGATTATAATTATGCTACAAATTGGTCATTCAGTCCCGGCGAAGTTCTTACTTTTTTTATGCCTTATTACTATGGATTTGGAACGGTTGAAACAAACGGTAAGCGGGATAATTTTTACTGGGGGCAAATGCCGTTTACGGATTCCCCTGTCTATTTCGGAGCAATAATTTTTGTTCTTGCAATAATCGGGATTTCATTTAACTTCAGGCGAAATCCTTTTGTTCAGGCACTTACACTGATAATTGTCCTTTTTCTTTTTGCTTCATTCGGAAGAACCTGGCCTATTTTGTATAATCTGATGTATAACTATCTCCCGTTCTTCAGTAGTTTCAGGGCTCCGGTGATGATACACTATTATATGGATCTGGCATTTGTTATACTTGCTGGATTCGGACTCAAATCTATAGTGGATGCTGCCAACGATGAAGTGCTTAAACGAAAATTTAAAATTACGAGTTATGTATTTCTTGGCGTTGCCGCACTCATGTTTATAATAGCAATCGTAGGCTTCGAAAGCTCATATAAAGATGCTGTCCTTAATGGTCCGAAAGCTATGGAGTATAAACAGATGGGTTATAATCTCCAGCAGGTAAATCAGCATTTTGTTGAAGTGGCAAAAACCGCTTACTCAAATACCATCAGCAATCTTATGCTAAATGCTTTTCTTATAATCATCGTTATTGTGTCTGCATATATGTTCACTTTGAAAAAATTATCCCTGAATATTTTTCTGGTTATTACCGCTGTAATTGTAGTATTCGATATTCTCAATATCAGCCTGAAGACGGTTCACTGGGATACTAAATCACAGAAAGATGATTATTTCAAAAAAGGTCCCGATGTGGAATGGATTTTAAATAAAGATGCAGACACTTATCAATACAGGGTTGCGGAGTTTAGCAAAGGAAAACTTACTACCTCTAATAGTCTTGCCGTTCACCGGCTTCAGCAGTTTAATGGATATCACGGTGCAAAGATGAGGATATATCAGGATGCAATTGATGTTGCAGGAGGCGAAAATCCGTTTCTTCTTGGCTTGGGAAACGTAAAATATTTGATTTCGGATTCGCCTATGAAAGACACCATAAATTTTAAAGAAGTCTATAGAGCAAACTCACTTGTATATGAAAATAAAGCAATGCTTCCGCGTGCGTTTTTTGCGGGTGAATATAAAGTAGCAGACGGAATGACAATTCTCAACAATATAAAAGCAGGAAATTTTGACCCAAGAATGACTGCTTTTGTTGAACAGGATATAAATAAAAAAATTGATAAACCGGATTCTTCGGCTTATGCAAAACTAGTGAAGGCGGATATTCATAAGTTAGAATATGATGTGAATGCAACGGGAAATAATCTTCTTGTCTTTAGCGAAATTTATTATCCACCGGATTGGAAAGCATATATAGACGGTAATGAAACGGAAATTTATAAAACAAATTATCTCTTGAGGGCAATTATCATTCCCGCAGGAAAACATAAGATTGAGATGAAATTTGTGTCCGAACCTTATGAAAAGGGCAGAATGATCAGCATTGCAGCAAACACATTAATTGTGGTTCTGCTCGTTGCTGGAATTTCGGGAAATATTATGAGAAAAAAGAAACAACAAGTCAGCTAAAGTTCTTTATAGAAATTTCCTTGTAATAAATAGTTAATTAAATAATGAAAACATAAATGAAAACCGCATTAATAACAGGTATAACCGGTCAGGACGGACCATATTTAACTAAGTGGCTTCTATCGAAAAATTACAAAGTAGTTGGGTTTGCACCGGATACTTCGGAATTCCAGATGAGAAACCTCAAATTTCTTAACCTTATAGATGATGTTAAGTTACACACTGCGAATTTACTCGACCTCTCTAACATTATCAGAATACTTGAAAAAGTTGAACCCGATGAGATATATCATCTTGCAGCTCAGAGTTCCGTTGGTTTATCATTTGACCAGCCTATCGGCACACTTGAATTTAATATCATAAGCACTGCTAATTTGCTCGAAGCTATCAGGATCATAAATCCAAAAATAAGGTTCTATAATGCCTCCAGCAGCGAAATGTATGGGAATGTTAAAGAAAACCAGTTGCCCGTTACAGAGGAATCAGTTTTGCATCCTGTCAGCCCATATGCTATTTCCAAAGCATCGGCTCACTGGATAACAATTAATTACAGGGAAGCATACAGACTTTATTCAACTTGCGGAATATTGTTTAATCACGAATCGGTTTTGCGGGGAAAAAACTTTGTCACAAAAAAAATACTTGATACGGCTATAAAAATTAAAAAGGGACTGGAAAAAGAACTGGTTCTCGGTAACATCAGTATTTCCCGTGACTGGGGTTATGCACCTGAATTTATTAAAGCAATGTGGCTGATGCTTCAGCAGGATAAACCGGATGATTACGTTATCTGCTCCGGAGAGCATCATAGTCTTGAAATATTTACAAAACTTGTTTTTAAAAAACTCGATCTCGATTTCAATAAATTTGTTAAGTGTGACGATAAGCATTTGAGACCGGTTGATCTGAAAATTATTTATGGGGATAACTCAAAAGCCAAAAAGGAACTTAAGTGGAAATACGATATTACCCTTGAAGAGCTTATTGATAAATTAATTGAAGACGAATATAAATTCTTTGAATGGGAAGCAAAGAACAGAAACTTTTAAATTTTATTTTATTAAAAGTATAATTAACTTAATATATTGTTTCCCTGTCCTATAATTGCAGGATATATTGTTACATTTTTTAGACATTTTTATTAATATATAAATCTTATCAAATTTGATAAAGAAATTACTTATCGCTAACAGGGGTGAAATAGCTGTCCGTATTATTACTTCTGCTAAAGAACTTGGAATCAAAACTGTTGCTGTATATTCGGATTTCGACCGGTATTCACTTTATACCAAACTTGCCGATGAGGCATATCATATTGGTGAATCTCCTGCAGCTAAAAGCTACCTTCTTGCAGATAGAATTATTCATGTTGCAAAGAAAACCGGAGCGGATGCCATCCATCCCGGGTACGGCTTTCTTTCCGAGCGTGGAATGTTTGCAAAATTGTGCCTTGATAATAATATAAAATTTGTCGGACCATCACATACAGCTATTGATAATCTCGGCAGCAAAACCAGGGCAAAAGAACTTGCCATTAAAAACAAAGTCCCGGTAGTAGCGGGTACCGAAAAAGCGATAAAAGACTTTGATGAAGCAAAACAGGTTGCGGTAAGTATCGGTTATCCTGTTATGATAAAAGCATCTGCCGGCGGCGGAGGTAAAGGTATGAGAGTCGTAAGGAGCGAAGAAGACCTTGAGAGTTCTCTCCGTATGGCTCAAAACGAAGCCCGATCTTCATTCGGCGATGATAGCGTCTTTATCGAAAAATACGTGGATGCTCCAAGGCATATTGAGTTCCAGATCCTTGTGGACGAACACGGTAAAGCAGTTCATCTCGGAGAAAGGGAATGCTCAATGCAGAGGCGTCATCAGAAGATCATTGAAGAAACCCCTTCGACAATTATGGATCCTGCACTTCGCCACGAAATGGGAGAGTGTGCCAAAAGGATTGCTCTTGCCTCCGGATACAGTAATGCAGGAACGGTAGAGTTTATGGTGGATAAAGATAATAATTTCTATTTCCTCGAAGTGAATACAAGGCTTCAGGTAGAACATCCCATTACCGAAATGAGAACGGGGATTGACCTTGTAAAGGAGCAGCTGAAAATTGCATCCGGTGAAACACTGTCTTTCGGTCAGGAAGATGTTGAGTTCAGGGGTGCATCTATCGAGTGCCGTATTTGTGCCGAAGATCCGGATAATAACTTTATGCCGTCAACAGGCAGATTAAATTATATCAGCAGGATACTCGGGAACGGAATGCGGGAAGATACAGGTATCGAGCAGGGAAATGAAATATCGATTTATTATGATTCTATGATTTCAAAACTTGTCTCATTCGGCGCCACGAGAAAATTAGCTATCGACAAAATGAAAAGAGCTCTCAGAGATTATAAAATTCAGGGTGTTAAAACCAATATTAGTTTTCTGCTTGCACTTCTTAACGACGAAGGCTTTATTACCGGCAATTATGATACACAATATGTAGAACGAAAATTTCTCCCGGAACTGATAAATAAAAAAACATCATTAAATGAAGAACAGAAACTTGCAGTTGCTATGGCAGCAATAGCTGTTAAAGAAAGGAACGACTCTTCAAATACAACCAATATCATAGTGAAAAAAGCAACGGTCTCAAGTAACTGGACTTTAAGAAAATTAAGGAATTACAGATGAGAAAATATTTTGTAAGTATTAACGGCAGCGACAAAATAATTGAAATTGAAATTCTCGATAATAAAACATTCTTGTATAAGGGTAATGAATATGAGTATGATGCTAAATCCCTGTCTGACGGTATGATGGTACTGAGGGTTAATGGAAATAATTATATCACCAGAACCGAGAGGGATGCCGAGTTGGAAGAAGACCACGCAGATATTGCTTTTACTGTTGATATAAACTCGGAGACTTACAATGTCATATGTAAAAGCGAACTCGATATTCTTACGGAAAAATTTGCTAAAGGCAAAAGTGACAGTAAATTTAAAAATGATGTATTATCTCCAATGCCGGGTGCTATTGTAAAGATGAATGTGAAGGAAGGCGGGCAGGTAAAAAAAGGAGATGTACTGCTTGTGCTCGAAGCAATGAAAATGGAAAATGAGATCAAAGCTTCGCGCAATTGTGTAGTGAAAAAAATATTTGTAGAAGAAAAAAGTTCTGTGGATAAAGGACAACTCCTCATCAAACTTGAATCTGTAGAGACTAACTAAAATTACTAAAGCAAAAATCAAATGAATTTAATACTCGCTGTTGCATCAATTTTTGCGGCTGTTATTCCGATGTTCACTTATCTTATAATAATCTGGTGGCTCGATAGAAATGAGCGCGAACCTTTCGGTATGCTGCTGTTATATTTTATATGGGGTGCAACCGGAGCTATTTTTCTTGGAATTTTAGGGAGTATTTTTTTTCAGATTCCGCTCAACGTTTTTCTTCAGACATTTTCAGGAGACAATTCGGAAGAACTCTTCGACCTTGCCGGTACAGTTATCACGGCACCTGTTGTAGAAGAATTTACTAAAGGTATTTTCCTTATACTTATGGCAGCAAACCGCAGGTTTGATGGTGTTGCTGATGGTGTGGTTTATGGTGCTGCAGTAGGACTTGGCTTCGGTATGACTGAAAATTTTCTCTATTTCATCTCTTATGGAACCACGCCCGAATCCTGGCTTTGGATAGTTGTTATCAGAACTTTGTTCTCGGCTGTAATGCATATGATGTCTCAGGCGACATTTGGAGCATTTATCGGAGCGGCTAAATTTAAACCGGCTGTCTTAAAAATGATATTTATACCTGCCGGATTTATTCTCGCTGTATTTTTGCATTTCTCGTGGAACTTCAGCGTAAGTTTTGAAGAGACTACTGTTCTCGGCTTTATATTCCTTATTATGTATGGAATTGCTCTGTTTGCAGTGTTCCAGATTGCAGTATATATGGAAGGAAAAACTGTTATACGCGAACTTCAGGAGGAAGCCGGTAACGGACTTATCCCTTATGAACATCTTAAATACATTCCTTATTTCACAAGAAGAGCAAGGCACGGATGGTGTCCGCCGGGTATTAATCAGAAAGACTATGTGAAAACTGCTATTAATCTTGCTTTGAGAAAACATCAATATAAACATTCCAATGCGAAAAATAAAAACCTGTATTTTGAAGAAGTAAAAAATATGCGCTACAAAATACAGATGATGTATTATAATGCACACCAGCCTTATAATAATAATTATGCTTCGGCTAAAATTTGATTCGCAAACAAAACGGGTAAAATGCAAAAAGATGTAATCTTATCTATAGTTATCGTAAACTGGAATTCCAGGAATGAAACTCTTTTTTGTTTAAAATCAATATTTGATATCTCTGACTTTAAAGAACGGGAAAACGAATTTGAAATAATTGTTATAGATAACGATTCAAAAGACGGTAGCATATCTGCGATAAAGAGTGAATTTCCTTCTGTTACTGTCCTTAAAAATAATTCTAATATCGGATACGCACCTGCCTGCAATACAGGGATGAAAATGGCAAAAGGTAAATATGTTCTTCTTCTTGGAAACGATACAAAATTGAAAAACGGTTCTTTATCCGGTACGATTAATTTTCTCGAGAGTGATTTAAATTGCGGAGCGGTTGGCTGCCGCCTTGTTTATCCTGACGGAACACTTCAGGGGAATTGCAAAAAATTTCCTGAATTGATTAATGCTTTTTATACATATCTGTCCCTTAATAATCTGAATAGAGATTATGATATGCTGTGGTTCAATTATGATAAAACTATGGAAGTCGACCAGATTGCAACGACTTTTTTAATGGTTAGAAATGAGATTTTAAAAAAGATAAATTATTTTGATGAACAGTATAAGATCTTGTATAATGATGTTGACCTGTGCAGGAAAATATGGAACTCCGGATTCAAAATATATTTCCTTCATACGGGGGAAATTGTGCATATCGGAAGTCACTCTACTACTAAAGCGGGTTTCGGGATCAGGAAGATTATGTACGGAGATATATTAAGATATTTCAGGAATAATTTCGGGCTCAGGGCTTATTTTCTATTACCGGTATTGTTCTTCCGTATTCTTTTTGTAACTTTCTTAAAACAATAGAATATTTATTAAATTTGAGTTTAACCGATAAAGTTATAAAAAATACTGTTTATTACTTAATTTCTCAGGTAATTGGTTTCATATTCCCTTTAATAACTACACCTTTTATTATTTCAAAAATTGGTAATGTTCAATTTGGATTATATGCCCTATTATTGGGTTTTCTCGGAACCTTCGGATTATTTGATTTTAGTATCTCTACCTCATTCATTAAGTTTATTTCTGAGCATTATAATAAAAAGGATTATGAAAGTTTAAATTATACTATTAATACCGGATTAATTTTTTATGTCGTATTTTCGATAATCATTTTCGCGGCAGGGTGGATTTTCACTGAAAAAATACTTTCCATCATTAATGTACCAAACGATTTAATTGAATTGAGTAAGTATGCTTTCAGAATCAGTTTGATTATCTTCTTGATAACAAGTTCTACCACAATTTTCAGCTCTATCCTGATCAGTATTCAGAAAATGTATATTACAAGTTTTATTGGTCTTATTATTAATTCTCTTAATTTTATTTCAATTCTGGTTTTACTCAGCCTTGGATATGGTCTGTCCGGTCTTTTATGGAGTCAATTGGTTACGGTATTCCTTTCTACGGTTATCACTGTTTATTTTTCTAAAAAGTATATGCCGGAAATGAGTTTTAGTTTTTCAAATTTCAGAGGAAAAACTTTTAAGGATATGAGTAAATTTGGAATTCAAATGCAGATTTCAAAGTTGTCTTCTTTTGCTTCTAACAAATATGACGAATTCCTTCTGGCATTTTTCTCTATTCTTAGTTCTGTCACATATTATAATATTGCTTTTCGAATCGCACGCGTGGGACAGTTCCTGCCTTTCCAGTTAATCCCGCAGGTTGCACCTGTTGCAGCTGAACTGAAAGCAAAAGAAAACATTTCAATAAAAGAATCTGATAATACACAAAATAAACCCGATAACAAACTAGTACAGCTTTTTAATGATATAACTAAATATTTGATTCTTTTTTCACTTCCCGTTTTTCTTTATCTTTTTGCTTTTTCCGACATAATAATAACTACCTGGATGGGAAATGGTTATGAATTATCAGCGTTTATTTTAAAAATTATAGTTCTCGGTCAGTTGATTAATATGATTTTTTCTGCTCCGGGTAATTCAATTACACCGAATATTGGTATTCCGAAATACCAGATGTACGAAGGATTAATAAATCTTTCTATTAACCTGGTATTAAGTTATTTCCTGATTAAATACTATAAAATAATAGGCGCAGCATATGGCAATACTATTGCAACAGCAATTGCTTCATTCTATGTGTTTTATATTTCAGTAAAATATTTTAAGCAAAACCATTTCCGGACGATATTTAAAATTTACCTGAAACCATTAACAATATCTGTTGTTAGTATATTGATTACTTATCTGATTTATTTTCTTGTCACAAAATTTATTTGTTATCCTCAAAACAGATTTCAGGGAATCATCTTTATATTAATCAGTGGTTTTATATTTATCGGTATGTTTACATTCGGGATTTTTAATGCCTGCTATCTTAATGAAAGGGATTATATTGTAATAATTAAAGCGTTCTTTAAAGTAGTTCCCCTCCAGTCAGTAATAAATAAAAACATTTCTAAGCAGAAATTAAAAACAGAATTTAACAAGTACAGTAATGAATTAGTTAGTATTTGTATACTTACTTATAATCGCCTGGATTTATTTAAAAAATGCATTAATTCATTATTGAAAACATTAAAAGATATCAATTATGAATTAATTATTTTTGATAATAATTCCGATGATGGAACAAAGGAGTTTTTAAAAGATTTACAGAACAATATCAGCCCAGAAGACAAACCGGATAAATTAAAAATAATATATAATAAAAAGAATATTGGTACTGCAGGGAAAGGAAAGATTGTAGAAATGGCTAAAGGTGACTTTATTATAGGTTTGGATGATGATGTTACATATTTTCCCGATAACTGGGTTCAGGATATGATATATGCTTATAAAAATATTCCTTTCATGGGATATCTGGTCGCTGACGTAATTCAGGATGACAAAACAACGGGAGCAAAACAGCCCGATGATTTTTATTTTTCCGAATATTATAACAATGGAAAAATTAAATTATCGGTTGGTCCCACTGGGGGATGGTGTTTTATGATATCCGGAAAAGTATATAATGAAGTCGGTAAATTTTATTTCCCTAAAGGTAGAATTTTCTTTCCTGAAGATGCAGACTATGGGAATAGAGTACTGAATAAAGGCTTAAAAGTAGGTATATTGGATGGCTTAAAAGTATACCATGCTACAGGGGAATATTATAATAGAAATTATAAAATTATTTTGGATTCTAAGTTATTAGATTATAAAAAGCATAAACCTTTTTTTTACGAATTTAAACTAAGCCTGAATAAAATATTTTCTTCTAAAAGATACTATAGAAGATTTTTAGATTTTGTAATTAAAAATGATTTGATATAAAACATATCCCTTTTTGTAAAAAGAATCTTTATTTCGACAGAGCTATAAATTAATTTGAAAATTTTAAAATAAATACCGGATAAAATCATTAATTTGAATATATCTATAATAATAGTTAATTATAATTCGGGAAATGTTCTTAAGGATTGTATAAATTCAATTTACAAATATGAAGATGAAAAAAGTTTTGAAATTATAATCGTTGATCAGAATTCAACAGATAATTCCGGGGAAATCATTAAAAATTTTCAGGAAAAATATAATAACATTAAATATATTTTTAATAATACGATAAAAAGTTTTTCATTTGCAAATAATCAGGGTTATGAAATCTCAGATGGGTATTACATTTTAATAATGAATCCGGATGTTTTATTCAAAAGTTCAATTTTAAATAAACTTATCACCGAATTAGAAAAAAATGATTCATTGGGGGCAATATGCCCTCAACTTATTGGCGAAGATGGGAATTTCCAGAGCAATTATTTCCAGAGATACCCGACATTAATGCAATTTATTCTTTTTTATTCTGTAATTTCAAAACTCTTTTTAAAATCAGAAAATCTAAGAAACAAATATCTGGAAGATAGAAATATTAATCTTAATTCAGGAAAAACAGAATTTGTAAAACAAATTCCCTGTGCTTTTTTCCTGTTAAAAAGAAAAATTTTTGAGGAAATTGAAAAGATGGATGAACATTATGTTCTGTTTTTTGAAGATGTCGATTTAAGTTATCAAATTAATAAAAAATATAAGTTAGCAATTGATACTTCATGCAAAGTAATTCATCTTGGAGGGATCACTATCAGAAACGAAAACGATTGGTGGGTCTATGGGAGATTTATAACAAGTATGCATTATTTTTTCAGGAAAAATTATGGTAGATGCAGTGCTTTTATATTAAAATTAATAGCGATTGAAAATTCAATTCCGATATTATTTTTTGAGTATCTGATAGTTTTTTTTGGTAAAAAGGATTTATATAAATTGAAAAAACATAAGAATTTTTTGAAATTAATATTTCATAATTGATATCTGTAGTTATTCCAAATTATAACGGCATTGAACATCTGAAGGATTGTTTTGATTCTTTGAGAAATCAAAGTTATAAAGATTTTCAGATAATCTTAGTCGATAATAACTCATCGGATAATTCAATCGAATTTACTAAAACTAATTATCCCGAAATTATAATATTGCAACAAAAAGAAAACACAGGATTTGCCAAAGCCGTGAATTGCGGTATAAAATTATCTTTAAAGAATAATAAGATAAAACATATTTTACTTCTTAATAACGATATTGAATGTGACATCAATTTTGCAAAAAAAATGCTCGCCGGATTTATTTCGGATGATGTTGGTTCTGTAACTTGTAAGATGTTGAACTTCTACAAACGGAATATAATTGATGCTGCGGGAGATTTTATTAAACGAGTAGGTTCTCCATATGCGCGGGGACATTCTGAAATTGACGAAGGTCAATATGATAAACCCGAATATGTCTTTGGTGCATGTGCAGGTGCTGCAATCTATAGAAAAGAAATTTTTGAAAAAATAGGTTTTTTTGATGAAGACTTTTTTGCATACTATGAAGATGTTGATTTTAGTCTGCGCCTGCAACTTACCGGATTTAAATGTTATTATAATCCTGAAGCGATTTGTTACCACAAACGCGGTGCTACTTCCGTTTATAATTCCGATTGGCAAACACAACTATGCGAGAAAAATCTCATTGCTCTTCGTATTAAAAACTATCCCGCCTCTCTTTATTTTAAACTTGCACCCCTTTTTCTTGCTGGAAGGGTAAAAAGATACTATGTGTTTCTACGGGAACATTCATATAAATTATTTATGAGTGCTTTGAGAGGATATTTTCTCGGACTATTCGAAATTCCAAAATCGCTGAAAAAAAGAATTACTATTCAAAGAAACAGAAAAATTAACGTAAAACATTTTAAAAATTTATTAAGCTGATATTGATAAGTATAGCTATAGTCACATATAACCGGTTTGAACTTTTTCGGAAATGTATTAATGCAGTTTTGAAAACTACGGAAAATGTTGAAAAAGAAATTATTATCTGGGATAACGCTTCTAAGGATAATACCATTTCATTTATCAAAGAACTTGAAAATAAATTTACATTTATTAAACCTGTTTTTTCTGAAAAAAATATCGGAGTAAACGCAAAAAGTATGTCAGTGATATTAACAAAAGGAGATTACATTATAGGAATAGATGATGATGTTATTGATTTTGAATCCGGATGGGTTGAGAAAATGATAAATGCTTTTAATTCAGTAAAAGAATTAGGTTATCTTGCACTCGATGTTGTGCAGGATGAGTTTACTAATGGAGCAAAACCCCCGGAGGAAAACTATGAAGAAAAAATTATTAACAAAAATGTGACACTGGAATATGGTCCGGTTGGTGGCTGGTGCTTTATGATACCAAGGTATGTTTATGAAAAAGTCGGAAAATTGAGGCAGTGTAAGAAGAGTATTTTTTTTAGCGAAGAATCTGATTATATCATTAGGTGTGAAATGAAAGGTTATTCAAGTGCAATTCTTAAAAATGTTAAGTGTTATCACGCTACCGGACCGTATTTTAATAAAAAATATCAGGATATTTATGATTCAAAACTGAAACAATTTACTGAGGATAAAGACTTTTATAAGTTTAAAAGAAAAATTAAATATAATATTTTCAAAATAAGGAAAAAATTATTCAAATAATTTCGTAATCATGGTATCCATAATTATCTTAAACTATAACGGGAAAGAATTTTTAAAAGATTGTTTCAATTCAGTTCTTGCTCAATCTTTTGATGATTTTGAAATTATTTTTGTAGATAATGCCTCAACGGATGGCAGTATGGATCTTATGAAAAATAATTTTTCTGATGCACGTATAAAAATATACTCAATCAAAATTAATATTGGATTTGCCGGTGGAAATAATTTTGGTCTTCAATATGCCAAAGGAAATTATGTCGTTTTGCTTAATAACGATACAGTTGTGGATAGAGACTGGTTAAAATATTTAGTTGAAACGATAGAATCGGGTGAACAAAACGGGGTAGTTCAGTCGCTCGTATATACCGAAGGTATCCCGGAAAAATATTACGAAAAAAACGGGACAATAAACCTGTTCGGACACAATATAATGGAAGTATTCGATATTAATGAAGATGGTATCGGTGAAATAATTCAGGCGACAGGATGTTCTTTAATTGTACGCAAAGATTTTCTTGATAGAACCTGCGGTCTTTTTCCTGATGAATATTTCTTGTATGCTGAAGATACTTACCTCAGCCTAAAAGCAAAATTTGCCGGTTATAAGATTCTTCATACTTCAAAATCAATCGTCCGGCACAAAGGAAGCGGAACCACGAAAAATCAAATCCCCTCGGAAATATATTTTTATCAGGAACGCAACCGCCTTCTTAATTTCTTTTTATTCTTTGACACCTCTTTTATTATCAGATATCTTCCCTTATTTGTTGTCAATTATAAACTGAAATTCTTTTATTGTTTGTTCTCAAAAAGATATTCATTAAAAGGTCTCATTCGTTCTTATTTCTGGTTCTGGGGAAATATTCCCTGGATTAAAAAGCAGAGAAAAAAAATCAAGGAAAATAAAGTCGTACCGGATAAAAAGGTGTTAAAATTTATTTCCTGTAAATTCTTTAACGGGAATAATATCTTTGAGAAAACAGTGAATTTCTTTTCACTGCTTTACTGTAAAATAACAGGATTAAATTTCCTCGAGAATGCAAAATAATCTTATTTCAATAATCATCATAAATTACCGGCAGAAAACATTTCTGGTTAACTGCATCAATTCTATTTACGAAAATATTAAATCTTATCCGTTTGAAATTGTCATAATAAATAATTCTCAGGAAGATTATATTTCACTTACTGAATATGAAAACTTAACCGTCGTTCTCAACGAAAACAAAGGCTTTTCCCGGGCAAATAATCTCGGAGTTAAACATTCACTGGGAGAGTACCTGCTGTTCCTCAATGCTGATACAATTGTGAAAAATGATTTCGCGGGGGAACTCATAAATCATTTTGAGAATATTGAATTCGGTGCCGTAGGGTTAAAATTACTGAATACAGATGGTACGTTTCAGATATCAAGTTACGAAAAAAATACATTTACGGGGGAAATCAGAAATAAAAAACTTGAAAATAAATTCAGCCAGCGGAATATTCCCTTTATTAATAAAATTGAAGCAGGACTAAAAAATATTACAAAAATCGAATGGGTCAGCGGTGCGGCACTATTTATGAAAAGAAAAATATTTGATGATATCGGAGGATTTAATGAAAAATATTTCCTTTTTTATGAAGATGCCGATATATGCAAAAGACTTAGTGATAAAGGACTTAGCAGTTACTTCTATCCGTTTTCTGAAATTATCCACCTAAAGGGTGAAAATGTAAATAGAGAATTTGAAACAAAAACATATTATTTTTCAAAGCTGTCTCAGCTTTTATATTACAAATTGCATAATAACCTTTTCGACAGGATAATATTAAGGATATATCTTTTTTCAAAGTTTCTTTTACTTAGTTTGTTTACATTTAAGAAAATCAACATTGAAATATTAAAGTTGGTCATTGGTATTAAAAATGATAAAAGTACTCGAACTTATTGATAGCGGTTTTCTTGGGGGAGGACAAATTCACGTTCTTTCTATTGCAGAAAACATTGACAAATCTGAATTTGATTTGACTATTGCGGCTAAAGGTGGCAAGAAATTTGAAGCAGTAGTTATAAAAGCAGGTATTCCTTTTCAGGATTTTTATATGCCTAAACTTCTCAGGAAAAAATATTTAAATCCTTTAATAAATTACTGCCGGCAGGAAAAAATTAATATTGTTCATTCACACGGAGGAGTAGCAGGTTTTTACGGTGGTATGATTAAAAAGTATTTGCCTGAAATAAAAACTGTCCATTCTATTCACGGAATTCATTATGTAAACTCAAAAAACCTGATTAGAAAATTCACTTCAGGTGCTATCGAACAATATATACTTAAATATACCGATACTACTATTTGTTCATCTTATTCTGACCTTGAAAAAGCATGTCGTATGGGAATTGCAGATATTAATAATTCGGTATTAATAAATAACGGTATTAACGTAAGTAAATATTCTGAAATTGATTCAAAAAGCGAATTGCTCTCTTTGAAATTTGATCTTTCTGATATGAATTTTGTAGTCGGTAATATCTCAAGATTCGATGAACAAAAGAATCAGAAATTAATAATAAAAGCTGCAGCACGTCTCCTTAAAAAATATCCCGAAATGAAATTTGTATTCGTCGGAGACGGCGAGCAACTCTTTTCTGCACAATCCCTCGCCAAGCATTATGGCATTCAGCATAATTTGTATTTTGAAGGAGAGCGGGAAAATCTTTTGGATTATTATTCAGTCTTTGATGCTTTTGTATTTCCGACTTTCTGGGAAGGAATGCCCTATGTACTTCTCGAAGCAATGGCTTCACATGTTCCGGTGATATGCAGTGATATCCCCTGCCATAGGGAAATATTGGGAGAAGAAGATTGTGCCCTTTTAATCGATCCTAAAGATGTAAATGAACTCTGTGAAAAGATAATCTGCTTATATGAAGATAAGGATTTAGGAAAATCAATTTCTGAAAAAGCATTCGAGAGGGTGAAAATTTTCGACGAGGCAGCAATGGTGCAAAAAATTGAAAATGTTTATCGGGAGGTAATGGAAAAATGAAGCGTTTCGGAATCTTTGGAGGCACATTCAATCCTCCGCATATCGCACATTCCATTATTGCAGAAGATATCCGCGGGCAGTTTACTCTTGATAAAATATTATTTCTTCCCTCGGGTGTTCCCCCCTTAAAAGAAGGAAGTGAAGTGATATCCGCACAGCACAGGCTTAATATGGCTCGGCTTGCTTTTGATGGCGAAGAAGATTTTAAGGTGAGTGATATTGAAATTAATGATTCTTCCGGAAAATCTTATACGGTTGATACTTTGCTAAAACTTCATGAAATATATAAAAATGATAACGTGAAATTTTATCTTATAATAGGAATTGATAACCTGATTAATTTTCCCCAATGGAAAGACCCCGAAAAACTTTTTCTTATTTCGGAAGTTGTTGTGGTCAATCGCCCTTTCCGCACCGAACAGGAAACTCTGCCGGAATATTCCTCATGTGTTACATTTGCAAAAGTTCCAATGCTTGAAGTTTCCTCCTCGATGATAAGGGATTATGTTAAAAATAAAAAATCAATAAAGTTCCTTGTCCACCCGGAAGTAGAAAAATACATTTCCGAAAATAAATTGTATTTAATTTAGTGTAACAAATAATTAATTTTTCAGTATAATAAAATTAAATTTAAATTTTATGACAGACGAAAACTTTACCAATCAACCGGATGAACAGATTCCGGAAACAGTCGGGGACAACGAACCCCTTGGAAAATTTGAGGCGGCAACCGGAGTACTAACCGAACCTTCGGATACTTTCGGGAAAATTGCATCCGTAAAGCCATCTATCTACTGGGCAGTACCAATCATTATATTTATTATTGCAAATCTTATTGCTTCATTTTTATTCATTTCAGATATTGATTTGTTTAACTCGGTTATGGATAAGCAGAAGAAAAACATGGAAGAAAGATTTGATAAAAGCGTGAAAGAAGGAAAGATGACTCAGGAGCAGAAATCAATAGCGATGGAATCTGCGGAAAAATTTATGAACCCAAAAAGTCCGTTCGCAATTGGGATGGCTGTCGGTGGCAGTGTTGTCGGACCATTTTTCATAATGGTGCTGATGTCTGTTATTTATCTTCTCGCCCTTAAGGTGCTGAAAGGAGATATTAACTTTACAAATATTCTTAATGTTGTAGGGCTGTCATTCATAATAGGGTCTATCGGAAAAATACTCGATACAGTTCTTTCTATCATTATGGGCTCAGTAAATAATTTCAGTCTTGGTCTTGTTCTCTCAGAAGCAAGCATAGGAAGCCTTGCCCACGGGCTGATTATGAGGATTGATGTATTTTCGATATGGTCACTCATAATTATTTCAATTGGCTTAATCAAAGTCGGGAAACTGAAATCAAACACAATTTATTTTATAGTTTTCGGAATATGGCTCGTATGGGTTGCTATTGCTTCATTTTTATTGCCCTCATAGGATAAATGGAGGATGTTATATCACAAACAATCCCGGGTGAAGACCGTGCAAAGAGATATTCCGAACTTAAGCATAAACTTTCCATAAGGAAATCTCTGTTGTCTTTTTGTGTTTTGTTTTTCATCTTCATTTCCGGATTAAGTAAAGAGTTTGAAAGAATTTCTTACTCCTTTTCTCATAATGATTATTTTGCGCTTCTTGTTTTTGTCTTTTTGATAGGACTTGTTGAAGGTGTGGTTACATTTCCACTGAGCTTTTATTCCGCATATATCATTGAACATAAATTTAATCTGTCCAATCAGACACTTTTTTCTTATTTTAAGGAAGAACTTAAGGGCTTTGCCGTCGGAGCCGTATTAGGTATTCCCGTAATCCTGATCTTTTATTACATTATTAAAAATTATCCTTCTGTATGGTGGCTTATAATGGGGATAGTCCTTTTTATTTTTTCCACTTTGGTCGCAAGAATTATGCCGGTATTGATACTCCCGTTGTTCTATAAATTTAAACCGGTTGAAAATGAATCCCTTAATAAAAAAATCCTCGCTCTTAGCGAAAAAATAGGAGTCCGGATAAAAGGTGTATTCACTTTTAATATGAGTAAGGACACCAAGAAAGCAAATGCCGCTTTTACCGGGCTGGGAAAATCGAAAAGAATAATTCTTGGAGATACTCTTCTGGAAAATTTCACCGAGAATGAAATTGAATCTGTTTTTGCACACGAACTCGGGCATTACAGAATGAAGCATATCAGAAAATTATTACTCTTATCCACTGTCGTCACTTTTTCCGGGTTATTTTTGACGTCATTTCTTTACAGCAAATCTCTTTCTTTCTTTTACATTCCAAATGTATGGACGTTGTCTGCTCTTCCTTTGCTTCTTTTATATTTGATCGCCTTTTTTACGGTCATATCCCCATTGTCTAATTATGTCTCCAGAAGATTTGAATGGCAGGCTGATAAATTTGCTTTACAGATCTGTTCTGATAATCTTAGCTTCGCTTCTGCACTGGAAAAACTTGCAGAGCAAAACCTCTCTGATAAAAACCCGAAAAAAAAGACAGAGATACTTTTTCACTCTCACCCATCACTTTCAAAAAGGATAGATTACGCAAAGAATTTTAAAAAATCGTAACTAGAAATCCCCCCTTTAACAAAGGGGGAAGGGGGGGTCTCATTACGAATCTGAAGATTCGTAAAATTTACAATCCTGAATAATTTCTCTTCACCTTCTACGCAACAAATGAATCCTTTAATCCTCTTAATCAAGTTTAAGACAATATTTCCTAATATTGTTTTATTTGTACAAAATAACTATCTTTTGGAAAAAATTATTATGACAACATTAAAAGATCTTCTGAAAGATAAGAGACTTTTATTTGTAAAGTCTGGAATGAATGTGTTTGATGTTGTGAAGTTTATGGATTTGCACAATATCGGAGCTGTTCCGGTTTTAGGAGAAAAGAATGTGATGAAAGGCATCTTTTCCGAGCGCGATCTTCTCCGGAAGTGCATTACAAGAGACCTTGACCTGAAAACCACTCTTGTAGATGACGTGATGACGAAAGATGTCTTCGTTATCGAATCCTCCGATACTATTGAGTATTGTATGCAGATTATGAAGCAGAAAAATATCAGGCATATACCCGTGATAGAGGGTGATAATCTTGCCGGTTTTCTGTCTATACGCGACCTGATGCTCTTTGATATGAAATTAAAAGACGAAAAAATTGAAACGCTGAACGCATACATCCAATACAACGGTTAAACGGCACTCCTCTACGGGTTGTTTCCATAAATACTTGAATCTGTTAATTAATTTCACTAATTTATCCTTTTTTAATAAAATTTAAGAGCGAGTTTTTATGAAAAAGAACATACATCCGAAATACTACAAATGTAATGTTATTTGTAACTGTGGAGAAAATAGAGGAGTATTATTTACTACCCGTTCTACCGTTCCGGAAATAAAAGTTGAAGTCTGTTCGTTGTGCCATCCGTTTTTCACCGGTACGCAAAAGATTATGGATACAGCAGGAAGAGTTGAGAAATTTATGAAGAAGTACGGAAAAACAAGAACAGCAGAAACAAAAGCATAAAATTTTATACCGTTATATATTAATAAGCCGGCATCATTATGTTGGCTTTTTTTATTTAAGAAATAAAAATTGGGAGCATCAATATGGAATTCATAATTTTCGAAGGCAAAGGTTGTGAAAACTTTTATCCCCTGAATTTATTAAGAGGTACATTTGATATCAGGTGCGGAATATTCTCTGCAAAAGAGAGGCTCGAATTTTTCACTAAGAAAAAAACCACTCTCTTTGTTGAATCCTCTATGGAAAGTTATATCAGAGATGTTTACCCCGAAAACTGTATTAACCTGATACCAAAAGACGACTCGCTTTGTTTTAACTCACGTGCTCTTATTTCGAAAAAATTTTATGATACCATTCTGAAAATTAAAGATAAAGAATGGATTATTGTTGACCTTGGTACTATTATTGCCGCAAAACTGAAGAAAAAAAATATTCCCGGTAATTTACAGTTTTCCAATTTTGATTTCACGAAATCTTTCAGGAGGATAAGCCTTAAAGAACTTAATCTTACTTCCGAATGCCTTATAATGGAATATGCATGGGATGCTGTTAAATATCTGGATTTTCTGCTCCCTTCTGACCTGAAACTAATTTGCAATAATAAATTCCTGCCGAAGAAGAAAAATCCGGGATTTATAAATCCTAAAAATATCTTCCTGAACAAAAATGTTAATATATTTCCAAATATAGTTCTTGACGCTTCAGAGGGAAGTATTTTTATTGACGAAGGAACGGTGATTGAACCATTTTCATTAATTAAAGGTCCCGTTTATATCGGTAAAAACTGTGTAATAAAATCCGGCGCCAAAATTTACGGACCCGATTTTATCGGAAATTATTCAAAAGTTGCCGGTGAAATATCCCATTCAATATTCCATCAATACGTAAATAAACAGCACGATGGATTCATCGGACATACCTATGCTTGCGAATTCATAAACTTCGGAGCGGATACGGTTACAAGCAACCTGAAAAACAACTATTCAAAAGTAAGTGTAACTCTGAATGAAAAAAGATTCAATACAGGAATGCAATTTCTCGGAAGTTTGATAGGCGATCATACAAAGTTCGGTATAAATACAATGATGAACACCGGAACAATTATCGGAATATTTACAAATATAGCCGGCAGCGGTTTTCCTCCAAAGTTTATAAAATCTTTCTCCTGGAATATCTACGGAAGGGATGTGACAAAGTATAAAATCGAAGAAGCTATTCAGACTGCAGAGGTAGTTATGAGCAGGCGCGGCGTAAAAATGAGCAAACAGTACGAAAATCTCATTCGCTCTATGTACGAAAAATTATGATAATCTATTTTAACGGTAACTATATTAATGAAGAAGACTGCTTCATTTCTCCGTATGATAGAGGCTTCCTGTTCGCTGATGGAATTTACGAAGTAATTAAATATACAGGGAAAAAATTTTTCGAGTTTGATTCGCACCTCTCAAGATTGAATAATGGTTTGGAATTTCTGAAAATCAACTATAATGAATCATGGAAACTTCTCGAAATATGTAATGAACTAATCTCAATTAATAATTTTAAAAATTCTTTAGCAACTGTTTATATCCAGATCACAAGGGGCATATCAAAACCCAGAAATCATTTATTCCCGGAAATCGGAACACCTCCTACTGTTTTGGTTAATGTTTCTGAACTAAAACCGGAAGATGGAAAATCCGGATTCAGGGTAATACTGACCGAAGATATTCGCTGGTCGGGATGCAATATTAAATCCACTTTACTGCTTCCAAATGTATTAGCACGCCAAAAGTCTTATGAAAATAACGCAGATGAAGCATTGCTTGTTCGTGACGGATTAATAACAGAAGGTTCGCATACAAATTTTTGTGCAATTCGTGACGGTAATTTATATACAACCCCTTTATCAAATAATATCCTGCCGGGAATCACACGAAAAGTTGTCCTGAATATTTGCAGGGAAATTGGAATTCCTATCTTTGAAATTAGTATCAAAGCTGATGAATTAAATTTATACAGCGAGTTATTTTTGACCAGTACAAAGATGGATATTGTTCCTGTATTACAAGTCGGGGACAGGCTCATTAACAATGGAATACCCGGACCTGTTACTGTTAAGCTGAGTAAAATACTTAAAGAGTTAATAAATAACTAAGGTTACACTTTTTTTTCTCATTACGAAGGTCCACCTTCGTAATGCTTATTAAAATCACTTCCCCCGGAGTTTATCCCGATTTAATCGAAAGAGGGGGATTGAGGGGGAGGAAAAGTCCCCCTTGTTTCGAAGGCCTACCTTCGAAACTCTTTTTTTGAAAAACAATAACGAATCAAAACCTGAATAAATGAAAAAAATTTATTTTTTCAATCTGCTGATACTTGTACTTGCATTATTATTACCTGCTTGCAGTAAGAATAAAGACACAGCGAACGAAAACCAAAAAGATACATTAAACGGAAAAACAATCAGAGGGACAGAACAAAATGACTCACTGAAAAACTTCTCCGGCTATTATCAGGGAACGGCAAAAGATGTCAAAATGGAACTTAATATTGAAAACTTTGATGGAAAGAATTTTTCAGGGTATAATATAATTTTTTGGAAACCGGGAAAAGGATTGAGAGCAGATTTTAAAGGTAAATATGATAAAGGGACACGCAAAGTACTGATGACCGAATCGGAAGATGTAAAAGGAGCAGGATATTTTGATGGTTACTATTATCCCGCAGAAAATAAAATTGAAGGGGACTGGTTCAGATATTCTGATAACGGATCATACAAATGGATACTGCAGAAATCAAATCAGCAAAACATTGATAATAATTCCGGTTCTGCAACGGGAAACAACTTCAGGCATTTCATTTGTTTCGGAACCGAACCATTTTGGAACATTGAAGTTACTCGGCAGAATATTACATTTGAAAAACCTGGAGAAAAGAAAGTAACATTCGCATATGTTGATCCTCAACCTGCGGCAGGATTTACGCTCGAACATATGAGAATATATAATATTGATGTATCGAAAAATATCATCCTAACTATAAAGAGCAGTAAAGGCGGTTGTTCAGATAATATGTCCGATGATTTATATCCCTATGAAGCTACTTTCCAATATGGCAATACGACCTATTCCGGTTGTGCAAAATAAAAAAGATAATAAATCACTTTTTCTTAAGGTATGAGACAAGGGGGCTTGTCGAAGATCCCGACCTATCAGACATTTTTAACGTACATTTTATTTGACTTTTTATTTAAAGTGAAAATCTACTTTATAATCAAATAACCAAGGTACTTTGGGGTTTATATTATCTTTTTCAAGTTTTCGAGGCAGATCTTCATAAAATTCTCTTAAACCAAGTCTCTCGGGGATACCATAAAGAGTTACAATTATTGTATCACTTTTAACACGTAAGTCTCCATTAAATTTATGAAATATCTCATCTGATATGTGTTTGACTTCATATTGCCTGTATTCTGCCGGCAATTTTTTCCTTAACTGGTTTATTAAATATTGTGAAATTAGTGATAACGACATTTTACCGTACCTTATATTTAGATTCCGGGTTAATGCTTTATTCCAACCTAAACTTCCTTCATATTTAAAATATTCCTCTATTGTCCAACGAGATGGAAATTCTTTTGTTAACATCTCAACAATATTTTCTCTTCGGGTTGAAATAAAAGGTTTGTATTGATATTCGGTTTGTTTTTCTCTTTGAACAATTAGTATCTGCTCCGGAATGTTTTTTTCGTCACAAAATCTTATCGGGGTTGTTCCTATGTAATATCCAGGCCAATATTCTTTATATTCTAATTTGTCAAAATAATTTACTATTCTTGAGTTTCTTGGAGCAGGAATCAAAATATCTAATGATTTGTCTTTGGCAAATAGACATATGAGTTCTTCTGTATAGTGTTCTGAATCTGATAATATTAATGAATTGTTTTGACTGGGTATAATTTCTTTAATTTGTGCAACTAAATTCTTTGTCCCATTGCTAACTGTGTTTGATGAAAATCCTATCTCAAATCCTATCGGTTGCCCTGTTTGTGAATCTATTGCGAAAAAGGTTTGCAATACTTTCTTTGCTTGTTCGTTTCGCTTTGTTTTTTTCTTGGGAGTTATTCGTTCTGTATAACTGCTTATTCTATGTGGATCCATAGCTATTAAATTGCCTTTATAATCACCCTGTATTTGTCTTAATTTCCCTAATGCTATTTGTAACTCTCTTGCTTCTTCTATGTTACGCTCTGATAATAAATCGTGTATTTGAACATCACTGGCGATAAATGGTAAACCATTAAGAATATCAAAACCTTGATGACATATTGTATTACTCTCTCTGATTCTCGTGCTACACATTGCGGCTTCATGTATTACTTGTAATCCTAATTTCCTTTTCAATGAAATTTCTTCCTGTTCTTTTGTAAACATTGTTAATAAATCCCATGTGCCAAGTTTTAAATGATACGGTATTAGTAGCCATAATCCAATTGTTGTCCCCGATACTTTGTTTGAAAGAATTTCTCTAAATTGTCTTTCTATATCAACAGAATTTACTCTTTCTATTTTCTCTTTTCTTTTCGTCTTATGTATCTTAATCTCTATTTTCTTTTCGGGATTTAACGTGAAAAGTTTTTTTTAGAGAGCCCTTTTTCTGTAATTGTCCTCATAACACTTCTTTGGCTGATACTAATACCTTGTTGCTTTAATTTCTGAGCTATTACGGCAGCTGACATTGAAGGATCTAAAAATTTATATCTAACAATTAAGTTTTCAGTGTTTTCCGTTCTGATTCTATTCTTCTTAGGCCCTGTCTTTTGTGTCATCAAAGCTTCTATGCCATGCTGTTTATAAATACTCAAAATCTGAAAAAATCTTTGCTTTGTATAACCATATTTCTCTCTGATATATCTAATACTAACGCCACTATAAATATATTCCATAATCATATTTACTTTTAGGGAAAATTTGTCATCCCGGAAAATAACAGAGGTATGTTTTCCTTTCCCGACACTTATCGGGTTTTCTTGATTAGTAGAGGTTTTCATAATAAAAATTATTTTAAACTTAAGAAATAGATAGGCAAAAATAACTAATATATCGATAAAAGTCAAATAAAATATGGCTATTATAGTTGGTCGTTAAACGCATAACTGTTTTGATTATTATATCACTTTAAGAATACAAAGATATGTCAATAACAATAAATATTGTATGTACAGATATATAATTATTACTTTAAGTAAGAAATAAATATTGATGTTCAGGGGTTAATAAGCCATTATTTATTTTACTCTTTAAAGGCTTACTTTGTTAATATTTGTATGTTTTCTGCAATTTTAAAAGATTCTAGTAAAATAAACATAGTCGTTAAAATGTCTGACCTATCGGGGGCCCCCTTGCTTTATCTTCTTATGTAATGCTTTTCCCCTGAACATATTAAAACTTAGTTTCCCTTTTCACCTTTTCTGGTTTTATGTTAAATAGTTTTATTGTTAATTCGGGAACAATAACAAGAATGATGAACATAGAACAATAAACGATAGGTATTCCCCATAATTCAATTCATTCTACAAAAAAATCCGTGCAAATCTCTTTATTCTGTGTTATCTGTGTGCTTTTCTTTTTTTCCGCCTTTGTTGGTGTTTGAGCGTAGCGTCACCAACAAAATATCCAATCCGGTTTAATTTTTCGGCATTGCTTCAATGTTAAAATAAAAATACATTTATCAATCGGATTTGTTAAATATTCCCGCTTTTCCCGATGTATAGAGGATAAATCGGTTAATTGAATTACATAACATCTAAATTATGAAAGCATTACTCTTAAATAAAATTTGTAACCTTAATGAAAATAATTCGCCGCTTCAACTGAAAGATATTCCTGCCCCGGTTCCCTTAGAAAATGAGATATTGATAAAAGTCCATACTTGCGGTGTTTGCCACACCGAACTGGATGAAATAGAAGGCAGAACCCCGCCTCCGGTTTTTCCTATCGTTCTCGGTCATCAGGTAGTTGGGAAAGTAATAGAAAAAGGAAATAGAGCAAATAAATTCAAAATCGATAACCGTGTAGGAGTAGGCTGGAAGTTTTCTTCCTGCGGCAAGTGCAGCTATTGCCTTGACGGCAATGATAATCTTTGTTCGGAATTCAAAGCAACAGGCAGGGATGTTAATGGCGGCTATGCGGAATATATGGCGGTTCCCGAAGATTCTGCATTTTTAATTCCGGATATATTTTCTGACTCCGAAGCCGCACCTCTGCTGTGTGCAGGTGCAATAGGTTATCGTTCCGTAAAACTTTCTTTGCTTCGGAATGGACAGAGTATTGGTCTTACCGGTTTTGGTGCATCAGCTCATCTCGTTCTTAAAATGATCAAACATAAATTTCCCGATACAAAAATATTTGTTTTTGCAAGAAGTGAAAAAGAAAGAGAATTTGCACGCTACCTTGGTGCAGACTGGACAGGAAATACAACAGACTTGTCGCCTGAAAAATTAAACAGCATTATCGATACAACTCCAGTCTGGTCACCGATTGTGGAAGCTCTCCGGAATCTCATGCCCGGCGGTCGATTGGTAATTAATGCAATCCGGAAAGAAGATATTGATAAGGATTATCTTATGAAAATAAATTATCCCGAACATCTCTGGATGGAAAAAGAAATAAAAAGTGTTGCTAACGTTTCGGCATCAGATATAGAACAATTTCTAAAATTAGCATCGGAAATACCCATTAGACCCGAATATTTGGAATATAAATTTGAAGATGCTAATGTGGCGCTGTCAGAACTCAAACAGCGTCACATCCGCGGTGCCAAAGTCCTTGTTATTTAATATATTATTAACCCGCTTTTTCTTTGCCATGTACTAATTTGATTAATTTTTAAATAGTCTTGCAGTATTAAACTGTAACACAAATTTAGATAAAGACATAGAATCTCTATGTAATACAAAAATAACCAAATTATCTGCGAATAATTCTGAATGTCAGGCCAGACCTTACGGAGCATTTAATTTATTGAGAGATTCTACTTGTAAATTATTCAATACTCTGATGAATGGCACATATTCTATTGAAGGATTTACAAGAAAAGAAATTATTAAAGCTTTAATAAAAATGAATGTTTTTGCAACTTCGGAACTTAATAATATGAAGAGGTTAGTTGGAAAAGTAACAAGACTTTTAGCAAAACTAAGAGCACACGGCTTAATAACAAAATACCCAAAGACGTTTAAATATCGTGTTACTCAAAAAGGACAGGAAATTATTAGAAGGATTTTATTATTCAAAAAGATGGACCTAATTGTTGTCTAAAAAGTTTGTTTTTATTACAACATTTTTTAGGATTGTAACACAAAGTTAAGAAAATTTGTCTGAATCGAACAAACGGCAAATTTAAATTAAATTTGGAATTCCATCCGAACGAGAAAATAATATTATTAGCAACTATTATTTAGTTGCATTTTTAATTTTGATATAATATATTTAATAGTGAGCAAAATAGAGAAGTTAATTCAAAGGCTTAAAAATTATCCAAAAGATTTTTCTTATGATGAATTGAGAAAAATTTTAAGCCAGTTTGGATATGAAGAAATAAATACCGAGAAAACATCAGGTTCACGTGTTGCTTTTTATCGGAAAACAACACGACATATTATCCGGCTGCATAAGCCACATCAAAAACCGGTATTGAAAGAATATCAGATACAATTGCTCATAGAAGAATTAAAGAATCAAAATTTATTAAAATGAAAAATACAATAACATATAAATCATTCATCGGTTCGCTTCAGTTTAGTCAAAGCGATAAAACATTTTTTGGGAAAATTGAGGGAATTAATCACCTGGTTACTTTCGAAGGGAAAAAGGTTGATGATCTTATAAAAGCTTTTCATGAAGCAGTTGATGATTATCTCGATATTTGCAAGCTGAAAAAGAAAGAACCGAATAAATCTTTTAAAGGGAGTTTTAACGTTAGAGTTGCACCCGAAATTCATGCAAAGGCTTATCACTCTGCTAAATCATTAAATCTTTCATTAAATCAGTTTGTCCGGAAATCAATTGAAAAAAGTCTTTCTGAAGGGTTGGGAAAATAAAAGAAGAAGTTAATGAGTTAAGGAGTTAAGAATGCCGAATAAATACACCTTTACCCTTTACAAACAAAATAGTTTATAAGCTAATAATTCATATTGGTAAATTAGTATATAAACTAATATTATTCTGTTGATTATTAGCTTATAAATTTCTATATTTATAGAAAATAAAAGTAATGTGAGCTATAATCTATTAAAAATACGTCAGTTAGATAAAAAATTTGAAATAATTAAAAAAGTTATTGATGAGAATGTTTCCCCAAAAGGTTGGATTTATGAAATCCGGAATGCTCTGAAATTGACTTTTGGACACTTATCCAAGCGAATCGGTATTTCTGCTCCTACAATTAAAGTGTTTGAGAATAGTGAAGTAAAAGGAACTATTACTTTGAATTCACTCCGCAAATTTGCTGAATCAGTTAATTGCAAACTCGTGTATGCTATAGTACCAAATGAATCACTGGAAAAAATTATTAATAATCAAATAGAAAAAGTTGCTGATGGTATAGTCAGACGCACTTCGCATTCTATGAACCTTGAAAACCAAAATATCAATTCGGAAGAAGAGAAAAAACAAATAGAAGAACTGAAAATAAATTTAAAAGCTAACTTCTCAAGCAAAATCTGGAATTATGAAGTTTGATTATCCTGAAGGTGCGACCCCTATTGATGCTGATGAGCTTGCAGATTTAATTCCTACGCATATCACGCTTCAAAAAGAATTGAACGAATGGGAACAGAAAAATATTTCAGATGCTACAGAATTATATTATAACAAACAATTTACCATAGAGGAAATTCTTGAATTCAGTTTTATACTTGAAGTTCACAAGAAAATGTTCAATGAAACCTGGAAATGGGCTGGCAAAACAAGAAAAACTTTGAAAACATTAGGTGTTCCTATTGAGCGTATATTCGAAGAAACAGAATATCTGCTCGGTGATACTGTGTTCTGGATTGAAAATAATACTTATTCAAATAATGAAATTGGTGCAAGATTTCATCATCGCCTTGTTCAGATACATCTTTTTCCAAACGGAAACGGAAGACATTCAAGGTTTGTAACAGATTTATTGATGAAAAGCATTGGAAACGAATTGTTCACCTGGGGCAATAAAGATTTATATAACCAATCATCTGTTAGAAATAATTATATTAATTCTTTAAAAGAAGCAGATAATAATAATTATAAACTGTTACTTGATTTTGTAAGAACATAAGAACAATTAGTAATTAATAATGAATAATTAACAATAAAGAGTACAAAGGGTTACGAAGCTGGGTCTTCGTAACAAGACAAAACAAAAATTTTTATAAATTATTTTAGTGAAATTAGTGCCCTCGTATGTTACAAAAAAGCGATTTTTACTTTTGGCATAAACTCTTCACCCTTTACGCTTCGTTACTCATTGTCGAAGCGAGGCGTAGATCCCGTATGAGCGTAGCGAATCGGGATTTTTTAACCTTTTCCCTTTTTACAAACGGAAAATTGTAATTTTTAGATTGAAAAATTTCTTATATTTACATAACTTACATACTTTATTTAGGGCGGTTAGCTCAGTTTGGTTAGAGCGCCACGTTGACATCGTGGAGGTCATTGGTTCGAGTCCATTACCGCCCACAAAACAAGAAAGTTATCTAAATTATATCCTCCCAGGAAAGGAAAATTTATGAAAAAAATAAATAAACTTGCTTTAATTAGCATATTCATCTTCGTTCTTTGCAATATTTCATTCGCTCAATCGGATAATTTTATCAATCAATATGATCCATACGTAACAACACCCAAGAAACTGACGTTTTATTATCCTGTTGACGACGATCCCCTGAGTGCATCTTCTAAATTCGCAATATTTATATATGGCACTATAGGTTCACAAAAAGATGCTTTTATTAAAATCATTACTGCCGATAAAATCGGATTTGATGCAAGTAAGGAGCTTCAAGATGGTTATCTGCAGGATATTTCTATAATGGATTTAAGGGGTATTCTTGTTCCCCCGATAAAAGATATGGGCGGCTCAAATTTTCTCGTTCTGAACATCAGACTCTATGCGGGTTTCAACGAGACAGATTACGCAAAATTGAAAAGAATCTCGGATGAAGGTACGGTAACCATAAACTCTTCTATTATCAATCCTTTTATGGGATTTTATAGTTTTTATGGCAGCAAAAATGAAGTTTATAAACCTACCGATGAAAATTGGGCTGAAGTCCAGGTATTTCTCTCGGGTATGGGTACCCGCCAGAAAGTCGACTGTGGTGGAATTGAGCTTGTAATTCCTTATGTTACAACAGTTACTAATATTAAGTCCGGGGATAATTTCGTTCCGGGTGATAAAGTATTCGAAGATAAAAAATCGAATTCAATGGCAATCGTTAATTTCAAACTGGTGAATAACGAGTTGCTTGTTATGGCGCAGGATTATTATAAAAAACTTCTTGATAGATTTTTGAAATATGCCGGCAATAGTATATATAATGATGCTCTTCCGGGTATAATGGAAGAACTTAACGATTTTAAATCTGTAGGTTTCAAAGATAAAAATGATGTATATGTAAGTCCCGAAGCTAAAAAACAATTGATGTATGTTCTTGATTTGCTTATTCTTGGACAGCCGATAAAAGCAGATACCACAGTCAATACCTCCAGAATTCCGCTCGAAGGTGAATTAGTCCTTGATTATTTCAGGGCGAATATCTCCGGAGATAAAACAAAGAGCAACAGATATATTTTTGAAGATTTTATTGGTAACGATATGAACAGGATTAAACTGCAAAGGGAACTTGAATTAGTTAGAAATTATTATAATATAAAATAAAAAGATTTAATTTGGCAAATAAAATAAAAATTACTTTCCCTGACGGGAGTTTTAAAGAATTTGATAAAGATGTGACCTCTTATCAGGTGGCGCTTAGTATCAGCAAACGTCTCGCAGTAGAGGTATTGCTCGCAGAGGTGAACGGAAAACAAAAAGACCTTGCCGCACCCATCGGGGAAGACGCAAATATTGTTTTGTATAAATTTGGTTCAAAGCAGGGAAGAGAAACTTATTGGCATACCTCATCCCATATTATGGCACAGGCAATTGAGGAATTATACCCGGGTGCAAAATTCGGTGTCGGACCGGCAATTGAAAATGGATTCTATTACGATATTGATTCGGATACAAAATTCAGTGAAGAAGATTTAAAAAAGATCGAAGATAGAATGCTCGAAATTGCAAAAAGAAATCTCGTTCCCGTTCGTGAAGATATGCCGAGGGATAAAGCAATTGAATATTTTAGAACTGTCAGAAAAGATCCTTATAAGGTCGAGATACTCGAGACCATTGCAAAAGATGAATTGTCTGTTTCAATATATCATCAGGGAGAGTTTTCAGATCTGTGCCGCGGACCGCATTTACCTTCCACCGGAAAACTTGTATCGGTGAAACTGCTTTCCTGCTCAGGCTCTTACTGGAGAGGTGATGAAAAAAATAAAATGCTCCAGAGGATTTACGGAATATCTTTTCCGAATAAAAAAGACCTCGATAAATATATACATGATCTCGAAGAAGCAAAAAAGAGAGACCACAGAAAACTCGGGAAAGAACTAGAACTATTCTTTTTCCATGAATACAGTCCCGGTGCGCCTTACTGGCTGCCAAACGGTATGGTGATTTTTGTTGAACTCGAAAGATATTGGCGGGAACTTCACAATGCAGGAGGATATAATGAAATCAGTACTCCGATTATTGTTAAAGATGCACTTTTCAGGCAATCCGGACACCTTGATAATTATAAAGAAAATATGTTCGAGATCAATAACGATGATGAAATCTATTATCTGAAACCAATGAACTGTCCTGAAGCAACTGTGGTATATTCACAAAAACTAAGAAGTTATAAAGACCTTCCTGTACGTTTAAGTGAAATCGGACGGCTTCACAGAAATGAGATACGAGGTGCTCTCGGCGGGATGTTCAGGGTCAGACAGATAACTATGGATGATGCACACATCTTTTGCACTGATGACCAGATTCTGGAGGAAATTACCGGTGTATTAAAACTTGGTCTGGAAATTTACAAAACTTTTGGATTCAAACCAAATTATTATCTGTCAACCAGACCCGATAAAGCTATGGGTGAAATTGAAGTATGGAATAAAGCCGAAGCTTCACTCAAAGCCGCATTGATAGCGAATAATCTCGATTTTCATGTAAATGAAAAAGATGGTGCTTTCTACGGTCCTAAAATAGATATTCATATTAAAGATGCACTTAATAGAACCTGGCAGCTTGCAACCGTCCAGCTTGATTATCAAATGCCGGAAAGATTTGATCTGACTTACGAAGGCAGTGATGGAAAAAAACACAGACCCGTAATGATCCACAGAGCTCTATTCGGAAGCTTTGAAAGATTCCTCGGAATATTAACCGAGCACTTTGCAGGTAATTTTCCTTTGTGGATTTCTCCCGTTCAGGTTGTTGTTCTTTCTATAACTGATGTAGTAAATGAATATTCTAAAAAAATATACAATGAATTAAAGAAAAACGGTATAAGGGTGATTTTTGACGAAAGAAATGAAAAAATCGGATACAAAATCAGGGAAGCGGAAAGTAAAAAAGTCCCCTATATGGTAGTAGTAGGCGAAAAAGAGAAGGAATTGGGGAATATCAGTATTCGCGAACATAAAAAAGGTGATATTGGTAAATTTGAATTGAAAGAATTCATAGAAAACCTTAAATTAAAAATTAGTCAAAAGTTAATTTAAATATTTTATATTAATTAAACAAAAAACAGTATTAAAGACAACAAGAAGTACAGGGAACGTGTAAATCAGGAGATATCGGTTTATCAGGTCAGGGTCATCGATGAAGACGGAAATTCGCTTGGAGTATTACCTACGAATGAAGCTTTAAGGATAGCAATAGCAAGGGGTTTTGATTTAGTCGAAATAGCTCCGAATTCAAGTCCTCCGGTCGCCAAAATAATTGATTACGGTAAATATAACTATGAGCGGCAGAAGAAAGATAAACTTGCCAAGAAAAATCAGGTAACTATGAACGTGAAAGAAATACGGTATAATGCTAATACAGATACTCATGACTTTGAGTTTAAGTCCAGACATCTGCGTCAGTTCCTGCTGGATGGTCATAAAGTGAAAGCAAGTATCACTTACAAAGGCAGGATGATAACGCATCCGGAAATCGGACAAAAACTGATGCAGGAAGTTCTTGAAAGAGTACTGGAATTAGGCAAACTCGAATCTAATCCGAGGATGGAAGGTAAATTGTTAATTGCATACATACTTCCCGATAAAAATAAGATACAATTATATAAAGAGAAATTAGCAAAGCAAACATCGGAAGAAAAAAAACAAGAAGCAGAAAATAATAATAAAATACAAAAGGAAATCACAGAAAATGCCAAAAATGAAATCTAACAGGGCTGCTGCTAAGCGATTTAAAGTGACAGCATCAGGCAAAATTAAAAGAGAGAAAGCTTACAAAAGCCATATCTTAACAAAGAAAACAACAAAAAGGAAAAGAAATTTAAGAACAGCAACTTTAGTCTCAAACGGAGATTCCAAGAGAGTGAAGAGAATGATTTTAGCTGAATAATTTTCTCAAAGAAAATTTGATTATTTATTAACCCAAAAAAGAAGAGGTCCTGTTTAAACATCTGCAATACGCAGATTACCTCAATTAAAAGGAGAAGAAATGCCAAGATCTAAAAACAAAGTAGCATCGCACAGAAAAAAGAAACGTGTATTAGATGAAGCCAAAGGGTACTGGGGAGCCAGAAGCAAGGTTTATACAATTGCGAAAAACTCAGTGGAAAAAGCTCTTCAGCATGCCTACAGACACAGAAGAACTAAAAAAAGAGAATTCAGAAGCCTCTGGATTACCAGAATAAACGCAGCTGCAAGGTTATGCGATATTTCATATTCAGAACTTATCGGATTGCTTAATAAAAAGGAAATCGTAATTAACAGGAAGACTCTTGCAGAATTAGCATACAGCAATTTAGATGCATTCAAAGAAATTGTTAAATTTGCAAAAAGTTAATTATTTTTATTTTATATAATAATGAAGGCGGGTTATATATCCGCCTTTGTTATTCAAATAATTTAAAAGACCTCAAAAGATTAATATGCTTGAAAAAATTGTAAATATTAAATCAGAAGCAGCACTTCAGGCAGAAAAAATAGACTCTCCGCAACTGCTCGAAAATTTCAGACTAAAATATCTTTCCCGCAACGGAATGCTTAACGAACTTTTCGAAGAAATGAAAAGCGTTGATAAACAGAAGAAAGGTTTAGTCGGAAAGGCGCTGAATGAACTGAAGAATTCTTTGCAAAACGCCTTTAATGAAAAGAAGTCATTTTTCGAAACTGACAAAAAAGATATTTCAATTTTAGATGATATTACTCTCCCGGGAAAGAAGTTCAATACCGGTACTAAGCATTTAATTAATCAGGCACTCGATGATATTTCGGAAATTTTCAGAAAAATCGGATTTAATGTCTATGAGGGGTTTGAGATTGAAGACGAATATCACAATTTTGATGCTCTGAATACTCCGGATTGGCATCCGTCAAGGGATATGCAGGATACATTTTATCTTGACAGCAAAGGTAAGGATAAAAGATACCTGCTTCGCACACACACATCCCCCGGTCAAATCAGGGTGATGGAGCAAAGCATGCCGCCGATTAGAGTTATTGTTCCGGGTAAGTGTTATCGCAATGAAGCTATCAGTTCGAGAAGTCTCGGAATGTTTCACCAGATAGAAGGACTGTATGTTGATAAAAATGTTACATTCAGGGAACTGAAGGGAACGCTTGATTACTTTGCTAAATCTTTTTTTGGAAAAGATTTAAAAACAAGATTAAGACCAAGCTTTTTCCCGTTCACTGAGCCGTCCGCAGAAATGGACGTTGAGTGCTATTTATGTAAAGGTAAAGGGTGCAGGATTTGTAAATATTCCGGCTGGCTCGAAATTCTTGGATGCGGAATGATTGACCCGAATGTATTTAATTTTGTTGGCTATGACCCCGAAGAGTATAGCGGCTATGCATTCGGAATGGGTATAGAAAGAACTCTTATGATTAAGCATGGTATTCCCGATATACGAATGTTCTACGAAAATGATATTAGATTTCTAAAGCAATTTAAATAAAGTTTAAATCCCGGTTCTTGTACTTCCCCTCTTGAGAGTCGAAGAGCTTGCAAATCCTCCGGGGAGGTGGGATTGAGGGTTGTGATAAAATATTAAAAAGGACTCTATCTATTCCCCCTTAGAAAAGTCGAAGAGTCCCGATTTATCGGGATGGGGATTAAGGGGGTTATAAAATTTAAAATTCAATATAAATCAAATCAAATAAAATAAACACAGGAGATAATAAATGAAAAATTTAAAAAATTTATTCTTCATTTTATTTTTAGTGTCAGCATTTGTAATTGCCGGCTGCGGAAAAAATGAAAATAAAACAGATGTTAAAAAAGAGGAAAATAAAATTGATACCGTAAAAACGCAGATCCAGAATACCACTCCTCAAACAGAACAGAAAAAAGATACTGTAAAAAAAGAAGATGCTAACGTTAAGACAGATGAAAAATCAACCGGAGACGTAATGAAAATAGTAACCACAATGGGCACTATAAAAATAAAATTATTCCCGGATAAAGCTCCGAAAACTGTTGAACACATTAAAGCTCTCGTAAATAAAGGATTCTATAATGGAATCATTTTCCATAGAGTTATTGACGGATTTATGATACAAGGCGGTGATCCGACAGGCACAGGCTCGGGTAATTCAGGGCAGACGATTCCCGATGAATTCGGTAACGGATTAAAACACAACAAAGCCGGTATAGTTGCTATGGCAAATACAGGAAGACCTAATTCACAGGATTCCCAGTTCTATATTACCTTAGATGCAACTCCTACTCTTGATGGTAAATATACTGTATTTGGTGAGGTTATCGATGGACTGGATGTTGTCAAGAAAATCGGAAAAGTAAAAACCGGAGTAGATGACAAACCGGTAGAACCTGTAAAAATGACTAAAGTCACTATGGATGATAAGTGATTTCATCTGAAATTTAAGAATTACAAGTAGTTTAATTATTGAATATCGTGGATAACTATCCAAATTTAGATAAATATAGATTTCTCCGGAAGATTGGCGAAGGAGGAATGGGTAGTGTTTATTTAGCAATTGATATTAAATTAGATAGAAAAGTTGCGATAAAGGAATTAAACCTTGGATTTTACAACAACAATAATTTTATTGAAAGATTTTATCACGAAGCAAAAATTCAGGCAAAATTATCTCACCCTAATCTCGTATCTATTTATAGTTTTGAAGAAATAGGCAATAGATTATATATCATAATGGAGTATGTTGAAGGAATAACATTAGATATATTAATAAAAGAGAATAAACGCATATCAGAAAAATATAGTTTCGATTTATTAAAGCAAATACTAATTGGACTGGATTATGCGCATAAAAACAATGTTATTCATCGGGATATAAAACCAAATAATATTATTATTAATAAAGAAGGTATTGTTAAAATAATGGATTTTGGAATTTCAAAAAATATAGGGGATAATAGTATGACAAGTACTGGCGCAACAATTGGTACTTTATATTATATGTCTCCTGAACAAATATTACGACCGAGGAGTATTGATCAAAGAACCGATTTGTATTCTTTAGGAATTTCTTTCTACCAAATGTTAACAGGGGAACTACCGTTTAATGTAGATACAGACAGTGATTATATTATAAAAGACTCAATTTTAAAATCTTCAATTCCAAATCCACAAAATATAAACGGTGAAATTTCAGAATCGGCTGTTATAATAATTAATAAATTAACTCAAAAAAACCCGGATAATAGATATCAAAATTGTAAAGAATGTCTAAATGATATTATTTCTCATTATAATAAAAATATTTTTACAAGTGAAAATAAAAATTTAGAAGAAAATAAAAGTAATTATCAAAAGAATCAACAAACTGCTATTAGTAGCTATAATCAAGAAACCCCAAAATCTAACAGTAAAAGTAATATTTTAATTGATGAAAAGAAAATTATTAACAAAAAAATATTTACAAATAAGAATATAATATTGTTTTCGGGAGTTTTTGTAACAATTATAATAATTGTTATTATAATATTAAATGTTTCCAAAAACGATAATATTATGATAAATAATTCGGGTTCAAACACGAAATCCATTATTCAAAAAGACACTGCTAGCAATGATAATATTCAAAAAAAGATAGAAGATGAACCAGCTAACAATGTTAACATTGAAAAAAAGGTAGAAGATGATTTTGTTAATTCTAATATTATGAAACTTGAAACCACAATGGGTACGATTAAAATTAAATTATTCCCGGACAAAGCACCAAAAACAGTACAACATATTAAAGCTCTCGTAAATAAAAAATTTTACGATGGGATAATTTTCCACAGAGTAATTGATGGATTTGTGATTCAGGGTGGCGACCCGACCGGTATAGGCAATGGCGGTTCTGGTGAGGCGATTCCCGATGAATTCGGTAATGGATTAAAGCATAACAAGACGGGAATTGTTGCGATGGCAAATACCGGCAGACCAAATTCACAGGATTCTCAATTCTATATTACTTTAGATGCTACTCCACACCTCGACGGTAAATATACCGTGTTTGGTGAGGTTATAGATGGTTTAGATATAGTCAAAAAAATCGGGAAAGTAAAAACCGGAGTAAATGACAAACCGGTAGAACCGGTAAAAATGACCAAAGTTACTATGGTTGATAAGTGATATTGTTTACTTATGATGATTTTTAATGAGCGGGCATGACCCGCTCATTTTATTTTTGTAATAAAATATATATTTGTATCAACCGGTAAATATTACTTAATGCATAAAGGAATCTTTACACCGTACTTTTGTTAATATTTTTTAAATAGAAAATAATTTATTTAATAACTATTTTACTATTAATTGTTTTTTATAATACATAAAATAATTTTAAACTTAAATTTTATCTTCTTTTATAAAACATGGCAGATAATATCTATTCAGTAATTAAAGCTTCGGGGTGTTTTATCCCGCCTGGAATAATTAAGAACAGTGATTTTCTTTCAAATGTCTTTTATGATGCTGAAGGTAAAATTCTTGGAGTTCCGAATGAAGAAATTATAAGCAAGTTTAAAAAAATAACCAATATTTCCGAGAGAAGACATCTGGAAAATCAATATGTAACTTCCGATATGGCATATTTTGCCGCTTCAGATGCAATAAAGTCATCAGATATAGATCCTGAAACGATTGATTATGTGATAATGGCACACAATTTCGGTGATGTAAAAGCAGATAACGTTAGATCTGATATGGTACCAAGCCTTGCCGCAAGAGTAAAACACAGACTCGGTATAAAAAATCCTTTTGCAGTTGCTTACGACGTTATTTTCGGATGCCCGGGATGGCTTCAGGGTGTGATTCAGGCAAATTATTATATTAAATCAGGCGACGCTAAAAGAGTGCTTGTAATCGGTGCGGAAGCACTTTCAAGAATCAGTGATCCTCACGACCGCGATAGTATGATTTATTCTGATGGTGCAGGTGCGGTTATTTGGGAAGCTAAGGAGAGTAATGAACCGGTGGGAATTCTATCTCATGCTACAAGATCCGACACGCACACTCATGCCCACCTTCTTTGGATGAATAAATCGTACAATCCCGGACATCAGGGCGAAGAAATTTTTTTAAAAATGAACGGTAGAAGACTTTACGAATATGCGCTGAACAATGTGCCGCAGGTTGTTAAACAGTGCATTGAAAAAGCCAATCTTACACTTGAAGAAATAGATAAGGTTCTCATCCATCAGGCAAACGAGAAAATGGATGAAGCAATATTAGAGAGACTTTTTAAGTTGTATGATAATGCTGTAATACCCTCAGGTATAATGCCGATGGTCATTGATAAACTCGGAAACAGTTCCGTTGCTACAATTCCTATCTTGCTCGACCTGATTTTAAAAGGAAAAATGGAGTCACAAAAACTCGAGCCGGGATATAATGTGGTATTTGCATCTGTCGGAGCGGGAATGAATATTAATTCAGTAACTTATAGATTTGCTTAGTGCACTATTCTATCCGCAAATAATTTTAATATTGTCCGGACCTTTTCGGATTCTTAATAATTAAATATCAGAATTATATTATGATAAAGAGTAGAAATTATTTTATTGCAATTTTCCTTTTAATTTTATTTTCATTAATTAATTTAAATTGTATGCATTCAGATAACAGCGGTAATAAAACAGTATCGAACACAATACGTTTCGAAACAAATATGGGAACATTCGATGTGAAAGTTTTTCCGGACAAGGCTCCTAAAACATCGGCACGCATAAAAGAACTCGCCGCAAGCGGTTTTTATAACGGAATTATTTTCCACAGGATAATTGATACATTCATGATTCAGGGCGGTGACCCTACAGGCACAGGTATGAGCGGCTCGGGCACTCCGATTCCCGATGAATTTGATAACGGTTTGAAGCACGATAAAGAAGGTGTCGTTGCTATGGCAAATTCCGGAAAACCCAATTCTCAGGATTCACAATTTTATATTACGCTCGCTCCGCTTCCTTTCCTCGACGGAAAATATACGGTGTTTGGTGAAGTAGTTTCAGGTATGGATGTCGTTAGGGCGATAGGAAAAGTTAAAACAGGCACAGGAGACAGGCCCGTAAAAGATGTCGTTATGACAAAAGTATATTTACTCGAAGAGTAAAAATAATTTCCCCTCTCCTTAAAAAGGAGAGGGATTAGGGGTGTGGTTAAAATCCCACTTTCAAATCCAAATAAAAATTCCTCGTTGCCGCAGGTATCCAATATGATGTTCCGTACGAATCCACATTTCCCGTGGTTTCATAAAGTTTGTCAAAAATGTTATTGATCCTGAAAGTGAATTCCACTCTTTGTATATATTTATTAACAAAATTCAAAGCCGGCATAAGATTATAACTTATTGAAGCATTAAAAACCGTATAAGGTTCTATCGTTTTATTAATGTATCCGGGTAGATTTTTTATAGAAGGATTTTTTCTTTCATCTTCGGAGTTATCAAGATACTGCTTCCCTATATATTGCATCGAAATATTAAATCCTAATCCAAAGTCGGTATTGTAACCGAGTGCAAGGTTTCCTATTATACCCGGGTTCAGCAAAATTTTATTTCCGGAATAATCATTTCCGTAAATAATATTTCCAGATGTATCCCTGCCAAGAATTTCTTTATACTCATTAAAATAATTTTCGGAAAAATTGATATTTCCGTTTAATGATAATCCCCTTAAAAATTTATAATCCTTCAAATTCTTGAATGGCAATAAATCGAATTCAAATTCAATTCCTTTATGTATGGATTTCGCAGCATTTCCGCTTATCGGCTGACCTACATTATCTAGCTGCCCGTTGTTCACAATTTCATTACTGAAGTCCATCCAGTAAAAATTCAGGTTCGTGCGTAATAATTCAGATGTATAACCGAATCCCGCTTCATAATTTATCATTTCTTCCGGCTTAACGAGAGGGTCTTCATAGATTTGCCTGACAGTATCAATCACCCTGAAATTAGGAGCGGAATTTTGATTCTCTGCATCGTATATGTCTTTCAGTCTCGGTTCCCGTTTTGCAAAAGATATATTTACAAACGTCCTGAAGTTTTGATTAAATGCATAATTCACTCCCGCTCTCGGTGTTAAGAAATTATAGTTTACATCAAATGTGTACGGTTTGAATTTATCATTTAATATCGAATACTGATGATTTACAAACTGCGCTCCAAGCATCGCTGTTAATTTATTGCTTATTTTATATATTTCATTTGCATAAAGTGACATTGTTCTTTTGCGCCCGTTATAAAAATAATACCGGTAATTATCAGGTGTTCCCTGCGGAAGTGCATCTGCAAATGTGATTTCGCCGTAGTGCTCGGATCTGTGAAATCTTAGTTCACCTCCGATGACAAGAGTACCTTTATCGGAACTGTGATTTAACTGCACCTTGGGAAACCAACCGTAAGTATTATTGTTTACCACAAGGTTTGTCACTATGTTGCTTCTAACTATTTCAAAACCCTTACCCGGCTGGAATATAAGATTCCCGTTCCCGTCCCTTTTATAATATCCGGGGTTATATGCTGTTGAATCAAAAGTGAAAAATGTAGGTAACCGGAAATATCCAAAATCGTATCCGTAATATGCGGGGAAGTTTGTTACAAAATAACCCTCGCCTCGTATGTAACTAAATGTATTTGAAATAAAAAGATTCTTTGCCGGCTGTGTATTAAATACAAGTTCATAATGCGGTTGATTGTAGTTGTCAGACTCATTAGGAAAAGTTAAAAAATTATATTTCCTGTCAACTATTGCATCACCGGTAATTTTGCCGTCAAGATAATCTTTTGTTACTCCTAAATATGCAAGGTGATTTTTAATAGGTCCTCCGAAGAAATTAATTTTCAAAACAGAATTACTGCCCAGCATTTTTCCGGCACTCAGAAAATATGACCAGTGATCAGACCATGACTGGTCTCTGTATCCGTCGGTCTGCGTTTTTGTGAATTTTCCGTAAACACCGAGTCCGCCGTTAATCAAACCTGAAGAATACTCAAGTGAATATCTGCGTGAATTAAAATCTCCCGCACCTATGGTCAAATTCAGAAAATTTCTCCTGAAAAAATCTATCGTCTGAATATTTACCACCCCGCCTATCGAAGATGTACCGTAAAGAGCCGTTCCTATTCCTCTCTGTATCTGAATATTTTCAACCGAAGAAGTAATATCCGATAGGTCAACCCAGTAAACCTGGTGATCTTCAGGGTCATTTTGCGGTACACCGTTTATCAAAATAGAAACTCTTTTTTGATCAAATCCTCTCAAAGAGAAATATGAATATCCGACAGATGCACCGGATTCGGAATATGAATTAATGCTTGTACTTCCATTTAGGAACATAGGCAAATCCTGCATCCAGTATTTTTTCTCAACAACATCTCTTTTGATATTAGTAAAAGTAATGGGGGTAAGTTTCTCAATGCCGGATAGAGCCTGCACTTCAATCGTCTCGGTTCTGTAAATAGTTGTATCAGTATTTACCTGGGAATACGCATTAAAGGAAACGGATACAAAAAGAATGAAAGTAAAGATAAATTTTGAAAACATTTTTTATTTCTCCGTAAAATAAAAAACGCCTAATTTTTTTCCGAACCTGATTATGAAAAAAAATTAAGCGTCAAAATAATTTTTGTTTTTCCTACGCCGGAATTACCCGGTTCAGGTTCGATGGGTATTCTCTCAGATTTCCCGAATCAAGGGAAGACACCCCAAAACAAGTTGTTGCTAAAAAGAACTACTTAAAATTATTCTAATTAAAGCAATCTGTCAAGCCTTAATATTTTCTTATTTATTTTTTTGTCGTTTTACTAATATTATTGCAAAATTGTCAATGAACAACGATAGGTTCTCTTATTAGAGTTATTCCGAAAAGAGTATTTACACCGGATTCAATTTCTTTTGCTAAATCCAGAACATCTTTAGTATTCCCGCCTGAATTAATTATTGCCAATGTATGTTTTGAAGAAATTCCGGCACCTTTTCTTCTGTAACCTTTTTGAAAACCTGCATTTTCAATGAGCCATGCTGCAGGAATCTTTACTCCCCGTTCCGTCAGGAAATGCGGAATCTCGTTAATTGTTTTTCTTAGTTCGGAATTCTTTATTCTTGACTCAAATTCCAGGTATTCTTCCATATTGAGTACAGGATTTATAAAAAATGAACCACAAGATATTGAGTCAGGATCATTTTCATCAACTACCATTGATTTATTTTTCCGGAGTTCGATAACAGCATTCCTTACGAGTTTAAGTTCTGAAAATTTTCTTCTTTTATCTTCTTTAGATGCAAGGTCCTTTGTATCCGGGTTTTTTAATTTCAAATTATCGATGTGCTCTTTTAGCTCAGGATACTTTATCTCCGGTTCTCCGTTTCTTTTTAATAAAAATTTAACTTCCGTAATTATGTATTTACCCGCATCTTCTGACTTAAATCTGCTCTGTCTGTAGCCAAAGCGGCAATCGGAATTTGAAAATACCACTTTATTTAAAGTGGAAATTTCTATTGTAGTAACTTCAGAAATCGTACTGCTCACTTCCTGTCCGTATGCTCCGACATTCTGAATCGGGGTTGCTCCAACAGTCCCGGGAATTCCTGACAGGCATTCTACTCCGGCAAAACACTGACTGACACAAATCCTCACAAAATCATCCCAGGCCATGCCTGCTTCTGCAGTAACAAGAACAATATCACTTCCTCCTTTTCCGGATATTGTAATATTTTTCATTGCGGTTTTCAGGATCATTCCGTCATATCCTTCATCTGAAAATATTACATTGCTTCCGCCGCCTAGTATCTGAACCTTCAGATTTTTCTCTTTCACAAACGCAAGGCATTCAAGCAGTTGCTCTTCATTTATGCATTCGCAAAAATATTCAGCATTTCCTCCAAGCTGAATATTTGTGTGTCCGGAAAGCAGGATATTCTCTTTTACAATAAGCATTATACCTTAATTTGCAAAATATCTGAATTTGAGTAAATGCAAAAGAATTTAATTTGCAGGAATCAGAAAACTGATTTGATATTTACAGTATAAATTTATAGTTTTAATTAAATAATAAGAATTTGGGACTGATAAAACAAAAAACATACGGCGGGAAAAGAAAAGCAGTTGTAATGATGGTTTTAGGGTGGACACTTGCTCTTCAATATATAATTCTCAGATCTGCAGGAATTATACAACCTTCAAAAGTTTGGGTATGGTCTGATTTGCTTGGTGGAATTTCAGTTATAGGTGCAATAATAGGTATAATCGGATTGGTTATGTACATAAGAGCAGATAAAATAAGCGATGATTGAAATACCTATATTATACTCTTAATTTCGATTTCAGTATAAAATAAAATTAGTTTTACATTTAAAAATAAATTAAATACTTTTACATTATTAAAAATACTCTAAAACATTAATTCAAATATAATGAGAAACTTAAAAATTGACCGAAACCTATTTATTCAAAACAGGAAAAAACTCTCCGCACAGTTGAAACCAAATTCGCTCGCACTTGTGAATGCAAACGACTATATGCCCACTAATGCAGATGGTACTATGCACTTTAAGCAAAACACAGATTTATACTGGCTTACCGGAGTTGACCAGGAAGAAACTATTTTAGTACTCTTTCCTGATTCACCTGACCCGAAATTAAAGGAAATCCTTTTCGTCAAAGAAACAAGTGATCTGATCGCTATATGGCATGGTAAAAAACTTTCAAAAGCAGAAGCAACAGAACTCACGGGAATTGAAAATATTATGTGGCTTTCCGAATTTCCCGCAGTTTTCCATGCACTCGTAACTGACTGCGATAATATTTATCTCCAATCAAATGAACATAAGCGGACAGAGATTATTGTTCAAACACGCAATGCTCGATTCATAGATTGGTGTCAGAAAGAATATCCTCTTCATACTTATATGAGGATTGCTCCGATTATCAACCGCCTCAGAATGATTAAATCACCTGTCGAAATTGACCTGCTTCAGAAAGCCTGTGACCTTACTGAAAAAGGATTCAGGCGGGTATTGAAATTCACAAAACCGGGAGTAATGGAGTATGAAATCGAGGCTGAATTCACACACGAGTTTATAAGCAATGGCAGCGGCTATGCGGATTATTATCCAATAATTGCCTCTGGTCCGGGTGCCTGCGTTCTTCATTATATCAAAAATGATGAGGAGTGTAAAGACGGTGATCTGGTATTGATAGACACAGGTGCAGCGTGCGGATATTACAATGCTGATATGACAAGAACAATTCCAGTTAATGGAAAATTTACCAAGAGGCAGAAAGCCGTTTATAATGCAGTTCTTCGTATTATGAAATCAACTATTAAACTGATGGTAAAAGGTGCTATCTGGAAAGAAATTCAGCTAGTAACCGAACAGAACACTGAAAAAGAACTTGTTGATTTAAGAATTCTGAAAATGAGAGATATTAAAAAGCAGGATCCGAATAAACCATTGTATAAAAAATATTTCATGCACAATGTATCACATTATCTCGGACTCGATGTTCACGATGTCGGGTATTTACACTACCCTTATAAACCGGGAATGGTATTTACTGTAGAGCCCGGAATATATATCCCTGAAGAAGGTATAGGAATAAGATTAGAAGATAATATTTTGATTAAAGAAAAGGGAAATTTTGATTTGATGAGAAACATACCTATCGAAGTGGACGAAATTGAAGAACTGATGAGTAAAAAATAAAATTAATTTTTATCTGCATCTACTATATGGGGGAGTAAATGTAATTTTAAATGGTTTCGAAGTTATTGCTTTCGAAACCATTTTCTTTATATACATCATATTATTTTTAAGCGATGGTCAGGAGCACTGCCTTACCGTCATGGTCGTCAGTAGAGTAAATATCATCATCCAGAAGATTATCCATTTCAACAAGACCTAATATCGAAACCCCGGAAACTTTCCCGAACATTTCTGAAAATTTATCCCTTGCCGATGAAAAAGAAATATATTTATGTGTAAAACCGGTTTCCTTACTAACTGCTCCGCAGTAAAAATAACAACCATTCTTTTCTGCGGGTCCGAAAAATCTTCCGTGGCTATTTTCTTTCGTCCATATCTGATCTGAAAAAGAATGGAAAAACTTTTCCGGCAAGTGCTTGTAAAAAACTCCATCGATAACTCCATAGCGGGGTGTTATATGACCCCAACGAATTTTAAGACCTGCTTTTTTAAGCAAATTGTATAAAAGCAATTTCGACTCTTCTTTGCTTTCCGAAATATTGTCCCTGATAATAATATTGATAGACTCGCAGATTAATTTACCGCCAATTTTTCTGTTCAGCCAGAGAGAGGGTTTCTTGTTCCTGTCATACAGCCATCTCCCGAATTCAGGTAATTCTGCGTTTAAATTCAAATCTTTTAATAAAGGGTTAAATAATTTAATGATATATTGCGATTGGGCAAAAAAAACGTGCGGGCTACTCAAATATTTTTAAAAAAAGCAGACACATTGTTTCTATTTCAGTGCTGCAAGTGTTTCCTATAACACAATTACACGAGTTAGCCCGCACTATTATTTTAATTCACCAAAATCTAAAATCTAATTATATAAAAGAATAGGTAAAAATTTTCCCCCTATTTTTTAAACTTAATAGACTTAACGAACTATTTTATCATCGGCATCTTTATTCCGAATTTTCTCATATTATCAATTGCTCTGTCATACCCAGCATCGGCATGCCTTACTATTCCCATCCCAGGGTCGTAAGTGAGGCATCGTAAAAGTTTTTCTTCCGCTTCGGGAGTTCCGTCTGCTACAATCACCATCCCTGCGTGAATAGAGTTTCCTATTCCTACACCGCCTCCGTGATGCAGTGAAATCCAGCTTGCACCTCCGATTGCATTCAGTGCAAAATTAAGAATTGGCCAATCGGCAATTGCATCCGACCCGTCTTTCATTTTTTCTGTTTCTCTGTTAGGTGATGCAACACTCCCGCAATCGAGATGGTCACGCCCTATCACTATAGGAGCTTTTACTTTTCCGGATTTTACAAGTTCATTGAACGCCTTACCTGCTTTTGCTCTTTCTCCGTAACCAAGCCAGCATATTCGTGCCGGAAGTCCCTGGAAGTGCACTCTTTCCTTCGCGGCTTTTAACCAGTTATGTAAAAGTTTATCATCGGGAAAAATTTCCATAATGGCTTCATCTGTTGTGTAAATATCTTTCGGGTCGCCTGAAAGCGCTACCCATCTGAAGGGTCCCTTTCCATCACAGAAAAGCGGACGAATATATTCGGGAACGAATCCCGGAATTTCAAATGCTTTTTCAAATCCATTAGCCTGTGCTTCGCCTCTTATATTATTTCCATAATCAAATGTTATCGCGCCTCTGTTCATAAATTCCCACATCGTCTTGCAATGGACAACTGCAGTCTTTTTTGCAAGCTCCTGATACTTGTCCGGATTATTTTTCCTGAGTTTTAATGCTTCTTCAAATTTCATTCCCATTGGAACATATCCGTTCAGCATATCATGTGCGGAGGTCTGGTCTGTAAGTATATCAGGTATTATTCCCCTTTTCAAAATTTCCGGAAGCACTTCACCTGCATTGCCTACTAACCCGATTGATTTCGCAATCTTTTTTTCTTTTGCTTCAAGCACAAGTTTCAGAGCCTCATCTAAACTTTCAGTCATCACGTCGCAATATCCCGTATCCAGTCTTTTCTGAATTCGTGACTTATCGACATCTATTCCCAGGAATGCTCCGCCGTTCAGGGTTGCTGCAAGGGGCTGAGCTCCGCCCATTCCGCCTAATCCAGCAGTCAGTACAAACCTTCCCGAAAGCGTTCCGCCAAAATGTTTCTTTGCAGCAGAAGCGAAAGTTTCATATGTACCTTGTAAAATTCCCTGTGTACCTATATAAATCCAGGAGCCGGCAGTCATCTGTCCATACATCGTCAACCCTAATCCTTCAAGCCGTCTGAATTCATCCCACGTAGCCCATTTAGGTACAATCTGAGAATTTGATATAATTACTCTCGGAGCATTTTTATGTGTTTTGAAAACAGCAACAGGTTTACCAGATTGAACAAGTAAAGTATCGTCTTCTTCTAAAGTTTTTAAAGTTTCGACAATTGCATCAAAGCATTCCCAGTTCCTTACCGCTTTTCCTGAACCGCCATAAACTATTAAATCTTGCGGTCTTTCGGCAACATCAGGGTCGAGATTATTCATCAGCATTCTCATTGCCGCTTCTGCCTGCCAGTTCTTGCAGGACATTTTGGTTCCCGTTGGAGCTTTTACTGTTCGAGACATAGTATGATATTTAAAATGTTAAAATTAAAATTGAAAAAAGATTTAAAAACTTAAACTAATAATATAAAATAAATAATATGATTCATAAAAAGAATTTAGAAATTACAGTTAGAAGATTTATTCAAGAATTAAGAATGTCAACATAAAGAACACCAAGTAATGTGAAAAAAAAGATACTTGCATTGCAACGCAAAAATCTAAAAGAATAATGAAAAATATAAAATAAAATTGGAATCATTACTTTAAAATAGTGGAGTAATTCAAAATATTAAGAGTATCTCCATAAGAAAAATCTTTGCCTTTATATATTAAAGAAGCAGGTTCATTTTTACTCTTCAAAGATTCGATCCCTTTGAGCATATTCGATTTAAAAGTTGATGAACCTTTTATTTCATAAAAATGGCGTTTTCCAGCTTTCGTAATAATTAAATCTGCTTCGACACCATTGCTCGTTCTTAAATAGTAAAATCCTGAATTGGATTTTTTGTGAATCTCTTTTTTAAGAAATTCTGAAATTATATAATTTTCAAATAAAGGTCCTGCCACGTGTGTTTTTTCAATATTTGTATTATATAATCCCATTAGATATACCGGTAACCCTGTATCAAAGAAATAAATTTTTGGACTTTTAATTATTCTTTTTCCTATGTTTGAATGGTAAGGAGGCAATAAAAATATTATATAGGATGCTTCAAGAATAGAAATCCATCTTTTTGCGGTACTGACAGCAATACCAATTTCTTTTGAAATTTCAGAAAGATTTAAAATCTGCGATACCCGGGCACCAAGTAATTTGATGAATGATAAAAAATCTCTTAAATCTCCTATATTTGAAATATTTCTTACATCTTTTTCCAAATATGTGTTAATATAGGATGAATACCATAAATCGGTGTTCCGGTATTTCAGGAATGATAATTCCGGGTAAGAGCCACGATACATAGATGCTTTCTTATATTTATCCGGAATTTCTGAATATTGGAAGGGCAGAAGGGTTAACAATCCTATTCTGCCCGCAAGACTTTCTGTAATTTTCTGAACAAAAGCGAATTGAGAGGAACCTGTAATAATAAATTTACCGCGTTTTTCTCTTCTCTTATCTATCAATATCTTGATATAATTGAATATTTCCGGTACATATTGCACCTCATCAAAAATAATTTTATCATTATACCTGTTCATAAATCCTTCGGGGTCCCTGTGAAAATATTCTATGTTATTTATGTCGTCAAAAGATATGTATTCATATTTATCCTTAAACATATTAAGAAGCATAGTTGACTTTCCGGACTGCCGGGGACCTGTAACGCCTACTGCTGAAAATATTTTTATATGCTTTTTCAGGGTTTCCTCAAGAACCCGGTTTATGTATTTCATAAATTATGTAATTTTTCGATACCATCGCAAATATACATAAATATTTATAATGATACAATCTCTATATAAGAATACAGTAGCCAGTAACCAGTAGGACAGACATGCGAAACAATTAATAATGAATAATTAATAATTAAGAAGAAAATAGAAAACTGTTAGTAGGACAGGACAAGGGAAGAGAATAGCAACCCCCATTCCCCCTTTAGTTAAATGGGGGTAATGTATTTAATCAATAGAATGTAAGGTTACAACGCAGAGCATTGTAACCAGAAAGAAATAATTCACACCTCACCCCATGGTCCCCTCTCCCGGAACTGAGAGGGGATGTTTAGAAGAGGTTTTCATTTTTCAATAAATTGAATTCACGTTAGATTTTGTTTGATTTACTCGTGATGTCAGGACTTACGTCCTGACATGTGTCGGGAGGAAACTCCTGACACCACATCTACGACTCTCGAGAGGGGAGAGTACAGATTTTTTTTAATAAATTGAATTCACCTTAGATTTTGTTTAATTTGGAAATAAGCGTTATAAATCGATCTCAATGCCGGAACCAAAGTATTCGAAATTAGTAAAACACTGGTTGCTAGATAAATCAGTGACTTTTCTTAACCATGGCTCATTTGGAGCCTGTCCTACACCTATACTTGAAAAGCAATCAGAGTACAGGAAACAGCTTGAATCCGAACCGCTAAGGTTTATGATGAGGGAATGCGATGCGTTATTAGCAAAATCGAAGAATAAACTCTCTGCTTTTGTAAATTGTAATCCCGGAGATTTAGTATTTATAAATAATGCTACTTCAGGTGTAAATACTGTCCTTAAATCTCTTAATTTTAAATCAGGGTCGGAAATTTTAATCACAAACCATATTTATCCTGCTTGTAAAAATACGATTAAAAAAATTGCTAAAGAAAAGAATCTGACAATTAAAGAAATAAAAATTCCGTTACCTGTTTTTAATTCCTCAAATATAACCGATAAAATCATAAATGGAGTGAATTCAAAAACCGCAATTGTATTAATTGACCATATTTCATCTATTCCGGGAATCAGGTTTCCGGTTGAAGAGATTGTAAATGAACTCAATTCAAGAAATATTGATGTATTAGTTGACGGGGCACATGCTCCGGGTATGGTACCGCTTAATCTTAATAAATTAAATGCTCCTTATTATACCGGGAACTGCCATAAATGGATTTGCTCTCCGAAAGGTTCTGCATTCCTTTTTGTAAGAGAAGATAAGCAGAAACTTATTAAACCCCTTGTAACAAGCCGTTTGTATGGTGAAGTGAAAACCACACTATCCGAAATGCAATATAATTTTAGCTGGCAGGGAACATTCGACCCGACTCCATATATTTGCATAGCAGATGCAATCGATTTTATGGGGTCACTCTTTCCGGGCGGATGGAAAGAGTTAATGAAGCATAATCACGAACTAGCACTTTCAGCCGGTAAAAAAATATGTAATGAGTTTGAAATTGAATTTCCGTATTTAGATGATTTGATAGCGGGATTAATGGGCATTCCGTTTTTCAAAGACAAGAAATTGAGTAAAAGAAAATTGAGTCTTCACGATTACAGTCCTCTCCAGGATGATTTATTTTATAATTACAATATTGAGGTTGTGGTAAATTATTGGGAGAAAGCCCCGCAGAGGATTCTTAGAATCTCACCGCAGGTTTATAACGATATTTCGCAGTATGAATATCTAATTTATGCTTTGAAGAAAGTTAAAAGGTTAAAAAGTAAAAGGTAAAATGTCAAATGTGAGACGTCAAACGTAAGACGCGAGAGGTAAAAAGGAAAGAGCAAAACCCTCAATCCCACCTCCCAGGAGGTTCTTAGACCTTAGGTAAAGGGGGGAGAAAGAATAAGGTTGCATTAATTTTTTCCTATTAAATACCAACAGCAGCAAAATATTTGAATTAAATGGTTTTTATTTTACAGCTTGAATTTTACCGGCACGTTTAGGAGCAAAAAGAAGTTTTCCCTGCGGAATTAGAACAGGTGGAGGTAATGTTAAGCCAATATTAAATATCTGTGTTTGCCATCTGAAAAGTCCGGTTTTAGATAACGAGCCCGCTGTTATTCCGCTCATATCCCGTATATAATAAATATTATCTTCGTCGTCAAGCATTACGCCCTCAGCCCCTCCACCATCAGTAAATGCCGGTTTTTTCCAGATTTCATTTCCTGCCGTATCATACGCCGCTATATTATTATCGGTTGACACAAAAATGATATTATCTTTACTTATTACCGGTGAGCTGAATTGATTTGCATTCGGTTTACTCCATTTCAACTGACCGTTTTTATTTAAGCAATAAAAAGTTCGATTACTATATCCATTAAAATAAACATTTCCGAATCCGTCAATAACAATTCCCTCAGTTAAAGAACTTGAAGTAAATTGCCATATTATATCACCGTTTGTTTTACTTGCTTTAACTATTCCCGTGTTTTGCGTTAAATATAAATTATCTGCTTCATCGAGTGATATTTTTGTATTAGTATAAACCTGTGTAATGTTAGGAGAAGTCCAAACAATATTATTATAAGATGATATCGCAGTTAGAAACCCACCTTTGAAAGTATATATTGTCCCGTCCCTTCCGATTACCGGTTTTGCACCGCCAATACAACCGGGAATAAACCAATTCACGGTTCCTCCGGAATCAACGCAATATAGCCCTTCTGCGTATGGCTGTATTTTATATGCAGATAAATATATTTTCTTTTCGTCTGCACTCAGAGAAATTCCGCAGTAATTATTTTGCATAAGACTGTCAATTTTCCAGACAAGTGTTCCATCATATCTGAATTTGTATAATGCTCCTGCGGGATACAACTGATTTAAATAGTAAATGTTTCCTTTTGAATCTACACAAAACTCTCCACCATCACTAAAATTTCCGGATGGAAAAAGGTAGGACCAATCGCTTACACCTTGCAGAACAGGGTTCATATAAACATAAGGGCTTTTTGGATTTGAGGTATTTCTTGCATTAAATCCCGGTTGTGGCCAGACAGGTGAATTATTAGTTGTGAAAATATTATTAGTAGAGTTATCGTTGCATCCTGCAAGAATAACAAGAAAAAAAAGTAACGGATATAAGATATTTTTTCCCATAGAAATTCGAGATTTATTTAAAAAAATACTGATATAATAAAATAAAGAAAAGATATTAATTGTTGTTTACCTTTTCCGCAATTCTTAGAGAAAATCCATTTTTACTTACAATAATTATTTCTAATAACTATATTATTTTAATCTTAAAATAACCATGAATAATCTTTTTTTAAGAGTTAAAGCATTAATCTTAATTCCGGTTTTTTTCTTTGCAGTTAATGCAAATGTTTTGCCGCAGGATACTTCAAAGGTAAAACCCGTTAGCAAGAAAAGCGACCTTATTCAATTCATTCTGCCTGCAGCTCTCGTCGGTTTTGGACTTACCTGTTTTGACAAAAATAATATAACCCCCAATAATACCAATGTATATGACTGGAGGCAGAGGAACTATAAAGATTTTCATACCCGGGCAGATGATTTTCTCGCTTTTGCTCCCACCGTAGCGGCTTACGGACTTCAGTTCCTGGGTGTTAAAGGCACCAATGACTGGAAGAAAATGACTCTTATTTATGCAGCCACCAATGCAATTTTGTTCGGAACGGCAGAAGGATTGAAAATGATAACAAAAAATTACCGTCCGGATAGTTCGGATACGGAATCTTTTCCATCAGCACATGCAGCATTTGTCTTTGCCGCAGCAGATATGCTTAATTTTGAATATGGAAGTAAAAGTGTCTGGATTAGCATTGCAGGATATACAACCGCGACAGCAGTCGGTATGATAAGAATACTTAATAACAAGCACTGGATATCGGATGTTTTTGTAGGAGCAGGTATCGGAATCTTGTCTAACAGGTTAGCTTATTTGTTATATGATAAGTTAATTAAAAATAAATCCGGCAAGGGCAATAATTTGAACTTTATGTTTTCACCCGATATTAAGAACAAAGGAATGAAGTTCGGACTTCAATTCAAAATCTGATTTTACCTGACGCTCTTTATATTCCTTTAAATTTTCCGTAAACTTTACTAAATATATATTAAATTATGAAAATTTTTAAAAATATTATCATAGTGTCAGTAATTTTTCTTCTGTTCTTATCTTGCGGAAAATCAAACAAAACAGATTTAAAGCAGGGAGCCTGGAGAGGAGTATTGCTGATTGATAAAGAAAATCCTTCGGTGGAGCTTCCTTTTAATTTCACTTTTGAAAAATCTTCCGAAGGAAAAGGAAAAATAGTAATCACTAACGCGGATGAAAAAATCACCACAGATGAAATTTCATTTTCCGGAGATTCCATATTTATCAAAATGCCGGTTTTTAAAGATGAAATTCGTGCGAAGGTCATTAATGCAGATTCAATTGCGGGCGAATATATGCATTACGGCAGTAAGAGCAAATATGGAATTCCATTTTATGCATCTGCCGGAAAGACGGAACGGTTTACCGGCGCTATGAAACAACCGGCTCTTGATATTTCGGGACGATGGGAAGCAACATTCCAGCCGGGAGATTCGGATGAATATAAAACCGTTGGAGAATTTATGCAAAAAGGCAATCATCTTACGGGTACTTTTCTCACTTCTTCGGGCGATTATAGATTTCTTGAAGGTGCAGTATCCGGTAATGATATGATGTTATCCTGCCTTGATGGAGCCCATAGTTTGCTGTTTAAGGCGACTATTGCATCTGACGGAAATTTACAAAATGGAATTCTAATCGGTGGTCCGACCTGGAAAGAAAAATGGATTGCCGTGAAAAACGATAAAGCAGAACTGCCGGATCCTGAAAAACAATCGGCAATTAAAGAAGGTACGGAAAAAATAGATTTCACTTTTGTTGACCTCTCCAATAAAAAAGTGAGTTTGAGCGATGATAAATATAAAGGCAAAGCAGTTGTAGTTCAGATAATGGGTTCCTGGTGTCCGAATTGCATGGATGAAACAAGACTCTTCTCCGAACTTTACACCACTTATCAACCAAAGGGACTTGAGATAATCGGACTTTGTTTTGAATCCAAGGATTTTGAAGAATCCAGACAAAGAATTGAAAGATTTGTAAAACAGCTGAATGCAAAGTACGATTTTCTTTATGCGGGAGAAGTCGGGAATAAACAATTAATGCAAGCACTTCCGTTTATGAAAGTTTTTAAAGGATATCCGACCACAATTTATTTGGACAGGAATCATAAAGTAGTGAAAGTATTTACAGGATTCTCAGGACCCGGCACCGGTAAGCATTATGAAAAGCAGAAAAATGATGTGGTGCAGACCTTTGATAAATTAGTAAGTAATAATTAGTAATTAATAGTATTTCCCATTATGAGTCAAGACAAGTTCTTACGCTGAATATGACCCTCCGCAAAGGGCATAACTTCAATTACTAATTATTAATTTTCATTGATGCACTGTCAAGTTGCTGCTGGATACGTTTTAATTCATTTTGTTTATCCTGTACTTGTTTTTGTATATCAAGTAATCTTTTATCGTATTCATCGAGTTTCTTTTCGTAATCTTCTTTATCCCAGTATCCTATATCTTCAAAGTATCCTTTAAATAAAAAATTATGTTTCAGGGCTTCCATATTCTGATACAAACTGAATGCACCGCGCTCTAAACTCTTAGTTGTTGCATTTGCATTTTCTATTGTTTGCTTTAAATTGTTAGCCAGAGTGGTATCTGTAAGTATAGTACCGACAAAACTCGAAGGGGAATTCAGCTTTTCTGTTATCTGACCTATGTTTTTGGTTATATCGTTTACTCCCGCTGAAAGAGTATTAATACTATTTCCAACCTGTGTCATCAGGTTGTTAAGATTGCCGCTTGCTTTTGCAAAATTCCGGAACAGGGAATCGACACTGTTATAAAGTGAGTTATTATTTACTAACTGTCCCAGAGTTCCTTCGCCCTCATTCACTTTCTTCACAATATCAGTCAATTCCTTCGTTATAGTTTGAGCATCCTTTGTAGAATTATTCAGGTTTTCAAGTATATCGCCGATTTCAACCGGTACAACTGAATTTAAAAAATCACCGTCTTCAACAGATGAAGACTTTTCAGTTCCTGCAGATATAGATATCATCTTATTTCCGACAAGACCTTCAGAGCCGATAATTACTTCCGCATCTTTTTTAATAAATTTCTGAATCTTGGATTGTATAACCATCTCGACAACAACCTTATCTGTTCCAATAACTTCTATTTTTTGTACGTTCCCCACGGAAATCCCTGAAAATCTTACAGTATTACCTTCTACAAGTCCACCCACAGATTTGAAATAAGATTTGATTACAAAAGTAGAAGAAAAAAGATTCTGCTTGCTTCCAACGTAATACATTGCCACGATAAGAAATAACAATCCCAGTGCCACAAAAACCCCGAGTTTAATGTTATGTGATTTTTTTTCCATAATAATTATTTTAATAAACTTTTACAAATCTTTAATATTGAAAAAACCCTTTAATAAAATCGTCATCAGATGCACTTAATTCTTCATAGGTCCCTTCTTTATAAAAAACTCCGTCGTTTAAAATTACGATTCTGTTTGCTACTAATTTTGCACATGCTATATCGTGAGTTACTATTAATGAAGTCACTTTATATTTCTTTTGCATATCAATTATAAGTTCGCTTATTTCCTTCGAAGTTGCAGGATCTAAACCGGTTGTGGGCTCATCATACAGGATAATTTCCGGTTCGAGCATAAGTGTTCTTGCAAGCCCTACTCTTTTCTTCATTCCTCCTGAAAGTTCTGACGGCATTTTATCAATTGCATCAAGCAGTCCGACACTCGTGAGTACTTCTTCTGTTTTTTCGTCAAAGTTCATATCCTTCATTTCCAAATGCCTTTCCACGGGGAATATCAAATTTTCTCTTACGGTCATCGAGTCGTACAATGCTCCGCTTTGAAAAAGAAATCCAAGTTTCTTTCGGAACAGTTTTAATTCTTCCGGTTTCAAATCAAAAAGATTTTTTCCGAAAACTTCAATTGTACCTTCATCCGGTTCTAATAGTCCTATTATGCATTTAAGAATAACGGATTTACCGGTGCCAGATTTTCCCAGTATAACGATTGTTTCTCCGCTGCTAACGGACAGGCTCACGTTATTTATTACATTAAAGCTGCCGAAAGATTTTTTTACATTTTTTATTTCTAATATTATATCTTTCCTGTCCATTAAAATAAAATTGACATTAATTGAACATTTATCATATCAATTATTATAACTGCAAGCGATGATATTACAACGGCAGTATTTGCAGCAACTCCAACGCTTTCTGTCCCGCGGCTTGCATTAAAACCCTCATAACATCCAATCACACCAATAGCGAAACCGAATACCCCGGTTTTTATGACTGACGGAATAAGATCATCAAATTTAATACTCGAAAAAGAATCCTGTAAATATAATTTAAAACTCACATCATTTACCAGACTGAAAGCGATAAATCCACCTATAATTGCAATGGCATTTGAGAATATTACAAGAACCGGAAGCATAAGAGTGGTCGCAGTAATTCTTGTTACAGCAAGATGGTTAAAAGGATTTGTACCTGAAATCTCCATCGCATCTATCTGTTCGGAAACCTTCATTGAGCCAAGCTCAGCACCTATGCTCGAACCGATTTTCCCCGCAAATATTAATGCTGATATTACGGGTCCGATTTCTAAAATAATAGCAAGCGCTATCATTGAAGGAACCAGTGATACTGCACCAAATTTTTGCATTGAAGGAATAGACTGAAGTGTAAGGGTGATGCCGATTACAAAACCCGTGACAGCAATTAACGAAAGAGATTTGTATCCTATTTCAAATAATTGTTTTAGTAATTCTTTTAATTCATAAGGTGGTTTATATACTTCCTTGAAATATCTCGCTCCGAATATCACTATTCCTGAAATCGTCAGAAATCCTTCTCTCATTGATGCGGGTAATTTCACCTTGAAAGTTTTCATAATCTAATACTGTCTTCTGATTTTTAAATCAACAAAAGGATTAGCTATCCCCAGAGTAATTCCGAATGAAAAATCAAAAATATTTTTCTTATCCTTTGTTGTCATTACGGTATATCTGAGTTTGATATTTGGATAAATCAAAAGTTTGTGATTCCTGAGCGAATATCCGTAAGACACTTCGGGAAAAAATCCATTTCCGTGGAGATCCGTGAAATATCCTCCGCCTAATGAAAGTACCGGAGTTCCCTGAATTAAATTTGAAGGTTTGATAGAACTTTTAAGGAGTATATCGTATTTATAACTTAATCTGAAAAAACTATTTGAATTACCCCTGAAAATGTATGAATAATCAAATGCAGCCCTATGTTCACCAAAATAACCAAATCCGACAGATATTTCTTTAGTAAAACCTCCTCCGATTTTATTGTTTTCGAAAATAAATATTGGATTTAATAAATACAGTATTGCAGCTAATCCAATTGAAAAAGTTGAAATGGATGAAGAATTTTCAGTCCTTTTGCCTATTTCAATTGAGTCTTTAAGAATTCCGGAACCGATATTATCTCTGTAATCAGAATTATTATACGAAATATTTTGAGCGGAAACGCCCGTACTGAATAGTGTAAATATAAATATAAATAAATATCTGTTCATGCAAAAAAATAAATTCAAACGCTAGTTTTCAAATTATCAATTATTATAAATATCAGCAAGGTTAAAATTTTATTTAAACTATAAACAATAGTGCCAATTAAACTCAACAAATAAAACGAAGTATGTTAAGTTAGATATCATTCCAAATAGTATGAAAATTATAACATCTCTTTTTACCGATAACCCGATTGGTTAACTAAATTTTTTCTCTTTACGAATCAGGAGATTTATAAAGAGGGGAAAAAATCCTCAAACCTCAAAATTCGTATAAAAAAGTTTAAAATAATGATAAATAATTTTAAGTATGTTTCCGTTATTTTTCCTGTAAGTATTAAAAATTCCTTCTTGATATAAAAGCTGTTTTAAGTTATATTAAAATTAACATTTTAACTTATAATTACAGCAATTAATTGTAAACTATTTAATTTATTTATTTGTTGAGATAAAAATGATTCTTACTAAATCATTTTATATAAATGATAAATGAAAAAACTTGCAAAAGTAGAAAATCCCGGGCAAAATAATTCTTCTATAAGAAAAATTGTAACCAAAGAAAAGTTCCCGCTCACATTTCTTTTATCTTTGTCTTTAATATTTCTCCTCATACTTTACGTTGTTTACCGTTTTTACCTGTCCGAGACAGAATCTATTAAACGTGACAAGACGAACGATTTAATTTCGGTTGCAGATTTGAAAGTTAAACTTATTCTCGATTGGAGAACTGAAAGATTAGCAGACGGTAAAAATATTTCCGGTAATAAAATAGTTACAAATGAAATTCTTGCTTATGCCAGGAATAGAACAGGAGGTGAAAAAGAAAAACATATAATTGAATGGTTCAAAAGTTTATGCGATGATTATAATTATACAAGTGTAAGGATGGTTGATACTAATGCGAATTTAATACTTTCCTACAAAGAAAAATCAAAGACTCCCGGTGAAAATGTCCGCAAAAACATAATAAAAGTTTTAAAGTCAAAGAAACCTCTTTTGTCAGATATTCATTTTTATGAATCTACCGAGGAAATCCACCTTGACCTAGTAATTCCTCTTATTTCAACATCTTCTCAAAATGTTGAAATTTTATTATTACTAGAAATTAACCCCTATAATTATATCTATCCGCTGATACAAACATGGACATCAGACAGCAAGACATCAGAAACTCTTTTGATAGAAAAAGACGGAGATGATGCGCTTTACCTTAACGACCTAAGACTTCAGAAAAATACGGCACTCCGTCTGAGAAAAAATATTTCCGAGGATCAGATCCTCGCTGTTAAAGCAATAAAAGGTATTACAGGATATGCAGAAGGAATTGATTATGTAGGATATCCTGTAATCGGAATTATCAGACCAGTTCCGGGAACTGATTGGTTTTTGATTTGTAAAGTTGAAAAAAAAGAAATATTCGGAGATATCAATATTATCTCAATATGGGCATTTTCACTCCTAATGTTACTTATTTTACTCGGAGCCGGAATTGCACTTATACGCTGGCAAAGAATAAGAGGGAGACATTATAAAAAATTATACGAATCTGAACAAAACCGGTTAGCGATAGTAAAACATTTTGAATATGTGATGAACTATGCAAATGATATAATTCTGCTTTTCAATGAAAATGGGAAAGTAATCGAAGCAAATGAAAGAGCCCTCTCATCTTATGGCTATACAAGGAATGAAATACTCGAACTGAGAATTAAAGATATACGTGCGCCATCTGAAAGAGAAAAATTTGAAGATTTACAAATGAGATTAGATAAAGTTGATGGATTGGTATTCGAAACAATTCATATCCGGAAAGATGGAACTGAATTTCCAGTGGAAGCAAGTGCGAGATTGGTAAAGATCGATGAAACAATTTTTTACCAGTCAATAATAAGGGATATAACCGAGAGAAAACAGACCGAAGAGGCGCTTAAAGAGCGTGAATTTTGGTTAAGAGAATCCCAGCGTGTAGGGAATATCGGCTCTTACAATCTTGATATACAGGCTAATAAATGGACTTCATCAGAAGTACTCGATGAAATTTTCGGGATTGAACGGGATTCAGAAAAAACACTTGAAAGCTGGAATGTCTTGACGCATCCGGAGCACCAAAAAGAAATGCTGGATTATTTTTTGAATTATGTTGTTAAAGGAAAAAACCCGTTCAATAAAAATTATAAAATCGTGCGACCCGCAAACGGAGAAGTGAGATGGGTATGGGGTCACGGAGAATTGAGTTTTAATAATGAAGGTACACCTTTGAAGATGTTTGGAACGATTCAGGATATTACAGAACTCAAACAGGCAGAAATAAGAATCCAGTGCCTGAACAGACTTTATGCGTTTTTAAGCGAAGTCAATCAGGTTATTGTCCGTGCTGATAGCAGTGAAACTCTTTATTCGGAAATATGCAGAATAGCAATTGAATACGGTAAGTTCAATATGGCATGGATAGGCTTAAAAGACGAGAAAACTCAAAAAATTATTCCTGCAGCATCGGAAGGCGATGCAGATGGTTACTTCGATCATTTCAATATATCTGATGCAAATAGTATTGATGCAAATCCGGTGTTGTACGATGTGTTGAATAAGGGGAGATATTTCATTTCAAATGATATAAGCAAAACCAAATTATTTTCAAATAGACAAATTCATCTTCTCGAACTGGGATATAAATCATTAGCAGTTTTTCCGTTCAGGCAAAACGGCAGGGTGATCGGGACTCTGAATCTTTATTCTGATAAGATAGATTTCTTTATGCAGGAAGAAGTTTCACTGCTAAAAGAAATTTGTTTGGATATTTCTTTTGCATTGGATGTGTTTACAAGGGAAGTCCACAGAAAAGAAATTTACGATGAACTGATATCATCAGAAAAAAAATTCCGGTCAATCTTCGAAAATGCAAGCGATGCTATACTATTGCTCGATGACAACAAATTTATTGAATTCAATAAATCTGCGGAGGAATTATACGGTTACAGCAGGGACGAACTATTATATAAAACACCTTATGAAGTATCTCCCAAAAATCAACTTGACGGCACTTCGTCAAAACAAAGTGCAATGAAACATATTAATGCAGCACTGAACGGAGAAGATAGTAATTTCGAGTGGCTGCATATAAAACCTGATAGTACAGTTTTAGAAACAGAAGTTAAACTTAATCCTGTAACCGTTGGGAACAAAAAAATGCTCCTTGCTGTTGTATATGACATTACCGAAAGAAAAAAATATGAAGCCGGACTTAAAGAAGCAAAAGAAAAAGCAGAAGAAATAAGCAGATTGAAAACCAGCTTTCTTGCAAATATGAGCCACGAACTCAGAACACCTATGACAGGAATTCTCGGATTTGCCGAAATCCTGCAGGATAGTATCATAGACCCGGCACAGAAACAAATGGCAGAAGCAATATTAAAAGGCGGGAAGCGCTTAACCAATACTCTTAATTTGATACTGGATTTATCAAAAATAGAAGCTGAAGCATTAACAACAAATATTTCAAATGTTAATATTTCGGATGTAATCCGGGAATCAATGAAGCTATATGAAAAAGTTGCAAAAAATGAAAAACTTGATTATGATTTTGAATGCGAAGAAAATCTTTCAGCTATGCTCGACTCAAGAATCCTCAGCCAGATTCTAAATAATTTAATCAAGAATGCAGTAATATATACTAAAAAAGGAAGCGTAAGAGTGAAACTGCAAAGAGAAAAATTGAATGACATTGACTTTGCAGTTATTAAAGTTATCGATACAGGTATAGGTATTCCTGAAGAACTTCAGGAAATAATATTCGAACCCTTCAGGCAGGTAAGCGAGGGTTTGAGCAGGCATTTCGAAGGGACAGGTCTTGGTCTTACAATTACAAAAAAATTCGTAGAACTAATGGAAGGTACAATCAGTGTTCAAAGCAAACCCGGTAAAGGGACTGAATTCACTTTGAAGTTCATCGCCTCATCGGAAAATGATGACTCCCCAAAAGAGATAATTAACGAGCCGGAAATCGAGTTATCAAAAGAAAATTTTACCGGAAAAAAACTTCTTCTTGTAGAAGATGACGAATCAAGTATTTTTACCGTGCAAAAAGTTTTATCGAATGTTTGCGATATTGATATTACGGATACGGGTATCGAGTCTATTGAGCTTTCGAAAAAAAACTCATATACAGCAATTTTAATGGATATCGGACTGAAAGGTATGAACGGGCTGGAAGCAGCTCAGGAAATAAGAAAAATTTCCGGATATGAAAAAATCCCGATTGTTGCGTTTACTGCTTATGCTATGGAAGGCGATAAAGAAAGATTTCTTGAAGGCGGGTGTACGCATTATCTTTCAAAACCTTTTACAATCAGAGAATTAAAAGAAATTATTGCAGAAATAATGGGGTGATATAATTTCTTACATCATTAATTTAAATATCGAAATCAAATGAATTTTTTTCAGAAAGAAATAGTACTATCAGAAAAACCGAGAGGTTTCCATCTTGTCACAAGGGAGATATTTAGTCAGATATCCGGAATAAAAGAATTTAAAAAAGGTATTGCCCATATCTTTATTCAGCATACATCAGCATCTCTGACAGTAAACGAAAATGCTGACCCTACGGTTCGCAGTGATATGGAAACTTATTTCAACTTAACAGTTCCTGAAGATGCAGAATACTATGAGCATACTCTGGAAGGTCCCGATGATACGACGTCTCATATTAAATCGTCAATACTCGGTCAAAGCATTACTGTGCCTGTGACAAACGGTACGTTCAATCTCGGCACCTGGCAGGGGATTTATCTTTGCGAGCACAGAAATCAAGGAGGCAAGCGGCATATAATTGTCACTATTACCGGAGAGTGAATATTTTTGCAAGAAAGGAACAAATTAACGCTTAATTCTATTTAATTTAGTAAGTCTCAATTAAGATTTTCAAAATTTAAATATATATTGATTTATGAAGAAACTTATTGTTGTGATTTTTATATTCTTTGCCGTTAATTCTTATTCTCAAAAAATTACCGAAAAGAAAATTGCAAGTTTTCCCGCCGACACTTCTGAAAATTATTATGACTTTTCATACGACTCTGAAAATGGTACATATGTAAGGATGTCTTATGATTCAGGAACGGATAAATATTCCCTTGAAAGTAACAAAGGAAAATCTGCTGCATATACGTTTTTTGAGTTTTATAGCTTGTTGTATGATAAATATGGAAATTATTATGTTGTTGCCCAAACATACAACTCTGAGTCTGATTCAAAATCCTTTTTTTTAAAAAACGGAAGAGAAATTGCAACATATGGTTTTATCAATGGAAATATTTCGGTTGACGATGATTATGTTTATTTCAACGCAACTGATAATGAAAAAAGTTTTGTCGGAAAATACAATTTCAGAAAAGAAAAATTAGAATTCAGCAAATATTACGAGTATATAAATTTATGTGCCTACGATAAAGAGGCGGCTGGGGAACCCGTCTTCACTTTTGGATTTGATGAGTCAGGGAAATTGTATTATATAGCCGGATTAGATGGTAAAGAATTTATTGTGATTGGTGATAAAGAGCAAAAGAAATTCACTTCTGTTGACTCATATAGTGTAACACTGGATTTAAATGGAGATGTTTGCTATGTAGGAACGGATGATAGCGGTTCATATTCTCACTTAATTCAGGGCAGTAAAGAATACATGGGATTTAATTATGTCCGGGGTCCTGCAAAATTCGATAATGATAATGTTCCCGTTTATCTTGCATCAGATGATATCGACAATACACAAAACCTCGGAATAATTGTATATGGAAATAAAAAAACCAAAACAAATTATTTAGGAGGTATCTATGATTTCGCCGTATCTCCTTCGGGTAAAATAGCATTTGTCGCCTTAGAATCAACAGAAAATGATTCGAAAAGTTTAGTTGTATATCAGGGAAAAGAGAGTAAAACATATGATAATATTTATAATTTAATGTTCAATCCTGACGACAAATTAATTTATTCTGCATCGGAAAAAGATATGAGTACGCTTGTCGTGGACAATAAAGAAACCGGAGCAAAATATCCCAATATATATTATGTTACTATATCACCGGATAACAAAATTTGTTACATAGGCCAAAATTATAAAGTCCAGCCAGACAGCACTCGCTCGGATGAAAGTTACTTTGTAATTGGAGATAAAGTTCTGGGTCCTTACTATGATTTTATAAATGATTATGATATGAATTATGACAATTTTGTATTTGATGAATCAGGTTCAGTTGCATTCATTGCTTCTGATGAAGCAGGAAATGATTCTGATGTTACCGGTTATAAAGTATTTACCGATAAATGGTCAAGCGATCCATTCGGAATAATCCAGAATTTGGGCATTTATGATAAGAATGTTTACTACCTGGCTTTTACCGATGAACCTCAAACGTATGCATTCTATAAAAATAAAAAGAAAATATCCCGAGATTATAAATCCGTGTTAAATCTTAAATACGATGATGATAATGTATCTTTCATCGGAAACAAGGATAACAGTTATTATTTTGTAACGATAGAATTATAGATTCAGATTAATCAGCAGTGGTCATCACAGTTTTCCGATTCGTATTCGAATTCGATGGTTGAGTGTATATCACCGTATTTTTTAATCTCTTCCCTTATTCGGGATTTTAAAGCAATCATATCAGCGGGCTCGATTGAGTCTTTTACTTTTATATGCGCAGACAGGACATGCTGTGTGCCTTCGAGCGACCAGATATGAAAATCTTCTATTGAAATTATATTTTTATCTTCTTTAATCTTAAATAATATCTCATTCGAATCTATTGTCGCCGGAGATTTCTGCATAAATAGCTGAAATGCAGAACGGAGATTTTTAAATACATTAAATAAGATGTAAAGAGTTATTGCTATGGATAATATCGGATCAATTATATGAAGATTGAAAAACTTAATAACTATTCCGCCAATAAGGACAGAAACCCATCCGAGGACATCTTCAAGTAAATGAAGACCCATAACCTTGGAATTCAACCCTTCGTTTGTTTTAAGTTTATACAGAGCCAGACCATTTGCAATCACACCGGCAAAAGCAATTATAATCATTAATTCTGCTTTAGGAGATTCATGTGTGAACAACCGGGGAATGGTATTATAAAGAATAAATATTGATCCGACAAGCAGAATAACTGAATTTATAAATGCACTTAACAGGGGAAGGCGGTTTAATCCATAAGTGTAATTTTCATCGTTTGTTTTATGAGAGGCAAATCTTTCACTGAAATATGAAAATGATAATGCAACAGTATCTCCTAAATCGTGAACTGCATTGGAAATTATGGCAACACTGTTAGCAAGAAAACCTCCAATCAATTCGATAATCGTAAAAGCGAAATTTATGAACAGGGCAAGCTTAATATTCTTGATGTTATTTGATGTGTGACTATGTATGTTGTGCTCGTTATTCATTTTTTAACATCAGATTTTTATAAAAAACGAAAGAATTCCAAGTATGATAAGAATGATACCGGTAATCAATTTTTCATAATGTTCAAGGAAGTGAAGTTTGTGATTTAGGAAGTCAAGACTTCTTCTTCCTAAATCCACTATCATCATCATAGCAAGTACGGTAACGATAAGATAAATTACCGAGAGTGTGATAATACCTGTCCAACCGAGATAACTTACCGAGAAATAGTATGCTTCTATTTCAATACACGGTGAGAAAAACATCATAGTTCCAAGTGCTGTAATAATAGCCGCCTTTGATTTTTTGGACGCTTCTTTGATGCCGTCAGAATCTATGTGGCAGTGAGTGTGAAGGTCAGGCTTTCTGAGATTCCGGATAATAAAGATCAATCCTAAACCTATTAATATTGTTGGAGCGTATATGCTGGCGACAAGTTCAATCGTATCACCGAGTCTGTATCCTATGAAACCTATAATGATACCGATTACTATAGTGCTTATAGTATGCAGAAAACCAATAAGGGCTGTAATCTTCAAAGATTCAGCCCGTGACCATTTTTCCGAAATGCTTACGGCAGCGATCGGAAACCAATGATTTGGAATCAGAGCGTGGGTAATACTTAACAGCAACCCCCCTATAATAACTGATACCATTAATTATTTAAACGTTTCTTTTGAATTTATAATTTCCACATTCCTGATGTTTAGTTTATAAACAGCTACTTCATCATCTTCCTGTAATACATCTTTCGGAAGTCCGGCTTTTACAATATTAGAATAGCTCATTGGTGATGGTGTATTATTCTTCAAACTTGCTGCAAGTTCTTCTGCTTCGGAAGCATCTGTTATTATTGTGATGCACATATTATCAACCTGCCAGTATTTTTTAATGGCTCTATTTACGTCTTCAACGGAAAGTTTTGCAAGCAAATTATCCGTTTCCGAAATGTAATCATTTCTTCCGTAGTATTTTGAATCCATTAAATATCCCAGTTGAGTTGAGGGAGTTTGTATGTATAATTTGATATAACTCCTTAAAAATTCTCTCGTTGCTTCGAAATTTTCTTTTGTCATTCCATTCTTAACGAGTTTATCAACTTCCCTTATCGCAAGTCTGATTGAGTAATGTGCGTGTCCGATTTTAATATCTGATAGTTCCTCGTATTGTATCTTCAGTTGTTTCGCAATCTGCACTGGTCTTATCCACATTGAAAAATAGTTCGATAATCTGGGAACTCCCGGAGGAGGAAGCATATTGCCTCCACCCTCATCGTACCATTCAATATATGAATAATCACCATAATTCATTGAACGTGTTTCTCTTAATTTATTATAAAGCACTCCGTAAGATTTCCTGTGCTCTCCGAGGTAAGAGTTTGCCACCATCAATGCGGCAAATTCATCATTCGCTCTTGTAATATCCATTGGAAAGCCCATAAATACTGCTGATCCGAATGCTTCGTCTTTGGAAATAATTTCGACATTGATTCCTTCCGGAGTTTTAGGAGTAACTTTTGCTTCAAGGTCATAGGTAACCTCAGGAAGAGTACCTAAATCAGTCTTCAAAGTGTTTAGAAATTCCGGTGTGTAATTACCTGCAATACCAATCATTAAACCGGATTTTGTAAAATGATTTTTGTAATGATTTTTTATGTCATCAAGTGTTATTGACTGGACACTTGAAATTTTTCCCTGGACCATATGCTGATACCGGGTACCCCGGAAAATAAAATCTTCAAGTGCCTTTTTGCTGTATTCCTCATCGGATGAAGCCCTTATTCCCTGGTCAACATAATTCTGAATATTCGATTTCACTCTTTCAAAATCCTTTTCATCAAAGGAGGGAGTTAATATTAATCCCTTCAATACCGGGTAAAAATCAGCAAGAAAAAATTTCGGCACCTGAAAAGTGAATACTGTTACTTCCTTATCTACGTTTACACCATATCCGGCAGCCATAGGAAATAATTTTTCCTGAATCTGCTTAAGAGTTAAGTCTTTCGTCCCGCCGTTTGTTATCAGGTTGGCAGTTAAATAAGTGAGCCCCTCTTTACCCGCGGGGTCGCAGACAGAGCCGTTTTTAAACATCAGCTTTATAACCACTTTTTCGGAGTTGGGAATTTTCAGCTCCACGACCTGCTGGGGAAATAAATTTGAATTTATCACAACAACAAAAATAATTGAAATTAAAACTTTTATAATATTCATATAATTTAATATTAAAAATAATTTTTTTGATTATTTAATTACACAATTTTCATCTGCAGTAATTGTACCGATTGTTAGCCCTGTTTCAACAAAATATTTATTTGCCGTTTTCATAATGTCTTCAGGTGTGACTTTATCGAATAATTCATAATATCTGTTCAGCGATTCCGGGTCGCCGGAGAGTGCAATATATTGTGCAAGAATAGCGGCTATAGAGCCCGGATTATCTGAGCGCATTATGAATCCGTACTTTCTGTTCGAAATAACTTCATCAAGCATTTTCTTATCCACAAGGTTATTTTTCAATCCGTTCAAAGTATTCATCAATTCATCTTTTACATATTGAATATCATTTTTATCTTTGAGTTGTGCATATACTTCAATCAAGTTCGGGTCCCTGCTCATTCCGGGATAGAACCCTACACGGCGGACTTTTCGCTCGTTAATAACAAGCTTCTGGTTCAAATCAGATTTATTGGAAAAGGCAATTCCTTCTATAATACTCAAAGCAGCGAGGTCAACATCCGAATCGCTGTAACCCGGACCTTTAAAACAAAGAGTGAGATACGGAGGAACATCTCCGTTTTGCAGATGAACAAATTTTGTTTCGGTCTGCATTGGTTCGGACGGGATATCTTCTTTAAAACTTCCATTTTTCCAACTCCCAAAATATTTTTCCGCGAGTTTATTTACTTTTTCCTGTGTCACATCGCCCACAACTATTACCGTGCAGTATTCGGGTCTGTAGTATCTGTCGAAGAATTTTAAAGAATACTGATATTGATTAGGCATATCAACTATATCTGCAAAAACCCCCATTGTTGTATGCTTATAAGTATGAGTAGTAAATGCAATATTGTTTATGCTTTCATCGAGCCTGCTAAGAGGGTCGGCATAATTCTTTGTGTACTCACCTTTGATAGCTCCTGCTTCAGTCTTGAAATCGTGTTCGGAGTATTTAAGGTTTTGAAACCTGTCCGATTCAATTTCAAACATAAGTTCAAGTTTTTCCACATTACCAAGCATATGATATACGGTCCTGTCGTTTGAAGTATTCGCATTGGCAGATGCTCCGATTGATTTTAAAACCTCTTCATATTTTTCTTTGGAGTATCGCTCGGTTCCCCTGAACATAATATGTTCGAAAAAGTGTGCAAAACCGGTAACTCCTTTTTCAACCTCGTTACGGGAACCGGTCCTTACGGCAATATAGAATGCCGCAATACCCGGGCTGTCAAACGGTACCGTAACCACATTTAAACCGTTCTGCATTTTGTATTGTTGTATCGGATACGGCAGGATCTTTTCTTTCGTTTGACTGTATAAACCGGATACAGATAAAACTAATGTAGATAATAAGATTACCATTAAAAATTTTTTTAACATAATAAATTTATTTTAGTTAACTTGTTAAGACTAATTTGTGCTTACGAGCAGTTCCGGTCTGTATTCAAAGTGCATTGTGTCGTAGTGATACCATTTACCGCCCCAGATGAAGCCGTATTTTTCAAATATTTTTACAATTTCCATCGGTATTTTATTTCTGTATTCAATCTTCCCTTTTTTGCCGCCGTCCCATTGCCAGTAATTTGAATAGTCTGTGTTTATATCGATTGCAATCCCGAAGCTGTGCATACTGAGTCTGTTTGTTCCTGCAATTACTCTCCAGTAAAATGTCCCGGCAAGCCTCGTTACATATTTCTTTAGATTTTCAGGAAGGTTATCAAGCTCCCGCGAAACCGCTTCCAGCTGTATGTTTGCATCATTAACGCTCGTAAAGGGAATTGAAGAACCGACAGTTTTCGGCATCCACGTAACGTTTACAAGGTTTCCCTGGGCTGCACCCGAAGTATTGCCGTATATTTTTCTGAAAAATTCTTCACATCTGATCCTTCCCGGCTCAAAATTAACAGGAGGCGGATTTTCAAAATCTTCTCCCATTCCATATTCCTGTGACATCTGGTCTTTTAGAGATGCATTGTCAAGCATATCTTCAAAATCTTTTTCCCTGCCGTCGTCATATTTCATCTTTGTACCGTCTTTCCAGTATAAATAATTTTCATCAGCTGAGTCCAGAAAATCCGGATAAGCTTTCACGAGCTTCCGGAGACCTTCCGGAACGCTAGATTGTTTCTTCTCAACGGAATCTTTGGCAATTGTATTGCTTACGGTATTCTTTATCTCTGCGTTTTGCTTGTTGCAGAATGAAAAAACAAAAAATAGAAGTGCAAGCGAAGGAAATATTAATAGTTTATTTGTGAATTTCATAATTTGATTTTATTTTGATAAAAATACCTCTAATAGTATTATATATCAATTTAAAAGCAAGTCTTACATCCATTTTTAAACCCTCTTATTCCACAAAAGACATCTCCTGATGTATAACGAACTCATCCGATATCCTTAAATCACGGGATGGGTTTTCTCTTCCTTATAATTTTTATTTACCGTTAACAGAAATCAGTTGACGGTAAACGAACCTGTCATACCCATTGTATAGTGAAAGTTGCAGTAGCAGAAGCAGTTGCAGAAGCAGGGAAAGTGGGTAAGTGAAAGTTGCATTGGAAATTATAAGTACCGGCAGCGGTAATTATATATATAAAAGATGGGCTTGAAGAATTTAACGGAGAATTCCAGGTTACCGCACCTGTAGGAACCGATGTAGAAGTTGTTGTATGCGAACCGGATGACCATACGAATTTAATTGTGTCTCCAACTTTTGCAGTAACCGAATTCGGAGAAAATGCCGTTCCCCCGGCGCTGATTACATGAGTCCCTGATGTAGTAGTAGTAGTTATATTACTGTTAACAATATTATCTGATTTATTGCATCCAAATAATATTATCGTCAAGGAGATTAAAATTATTATGTTTTTCATAGTTTTATAGTCTAATGTTTAATTTAATGTTATAGAACATTTAGAAATACCAATTCGTTCTTATAATTTTTCTCTACTCTCCCCTTTTGTTTGTTTTTGAATCCCTGCCTGTGCCGATTCATCGGGAGCTTGTCGGGAAGAGGGGACTAAAGGGTGTGTGTTTTTCTCCCCTTTCCATGCTTCCGTAACTGTTCCCACCACTGCATCTGACACTGCATCTGCATCTGCTGCCACTGCAACTGTTCTTCTTCTCTCGTTAGAATGGTCCACCGTTGTAACGTGTATCAGAAAAATCGTAGAGTCCCGATAAGTCGGGATGGAGGCTAGTAGGGGGTTGATTTTATTTTTAATTTCCCCGTCGTTTACGACGGGGTAGTGCATCTGATACCAAACAGGGCTTTAGCCCAAATTTCCCCTCGTTGCAATGGTCTGTAGTTGTAACATATTTCAGAATATTCCCCCTTAAAAAAGGGGGAACAAAAGGGGGTTGTTATTTCCACTTTAACTTAACGAATGAATTCCCCAGTCTGTTTTTATTGATGCATCTCGGGGAATTTAACTACTACTCCGGAAGCGACTTCATTTAAGAAGTGAATATACGGCATTCCGATAACCCCGGCATTCTTCATTGCTTCTTTGAGTTCCTGAGAATTCATAAACTTTTCAGCATTTTCAAAACTATCCCAGGTAAAGAGCAAAAATATATCATTTGGTTTATCTTTAGGACAAAATATCTGAAATGTCTTTTCTCCTCCTTTTCTTCTCACATCTATGAAATCATCAAATGCCTGCTTCCATTTTGAAAAATCTGTGACTTGGTGAAAAACATGCACATAATTTTGTTTTGATTCATTATTCATTTTATTAACCCTTTCTGTAAATTAAAAAATTGAAAAAAGTAAAAAACAAAACAATCTGAAAAGTATATTAATTCCTGAATCATTTTCTCAATTGTTCTTGTTCTTTCTTATCCTCCATTTTTTAAAAAAGCCTGTCCCGAATTCATTGGAACCCCTCGGGATCGGAGAGACCCGACCTGTCAGGATAAAGGGAGAGGTGTAAATTTCAAGATTTCAAGAAAACATATATTGTTGATTGATTTGAATCTTGGGCATTCCGTTATAAATTTTACCGTTCAGTTCTCTACCGTTTGCCTTTTTATTCATTCCACCCCATTGCTTGAAGAAAAATTCCACATTTGCTTTTTCACACTGGTCTTTAATATCGATAATCCATTCTTTTTGAACAGGTCTGGATTTTGTTCCGGATTCACCTCCTACAATTACCCAGTCAATACCCTTTAAGTTGAGATTTGGCAGAGAAGAAAGCAAAGGCTCTAATGACAAGAATTTTATTTTTGCGGGGGTGTTTTTTAAATTTGTAATTCTATTTATTACTCTATTATCTTCAACCGAAACACCCATCCAGATATTCTCAGTCCAGTTGAATTTATTTGCAAGTTCTTCGAGTCTTTCCGAACGTTTTGTCAATACTTGATATATATGCCTTGGAGTATCATTCATAACTTTAAAAACCTTTTTCAAAAAATCGAGAGGAATCCTTTCGTGAAAAATATCACTCATACTATTAACAAAAACAACTTTTGAATGTTTCCATCTCTTTGGTTCATCTAATACATCCGGATGAATAGTAAGATCAAAGCCGTTTCTATATTTATGATTTCCCATCGCCTGAAGTCTCTGAGCAAATATTTCGGCATAACAATTCTTACAACCCGCCGAAACTTTATTACAACCCGTCGCAGGATTCCATGTAACCTCAGTCCATTCAATTTTTGATTTAGACATTTATTTAGTTCTCCTGACAATTTATTCATTTTTTCTGATAATATTGATGGTGTATTAAAAAATACCTTTACATTTGTAAATAATTTGCCTTTTTTGAGAATAATTCTCAAAAACCAAAGAAAATGTTAATAGAATTTAATATATCTAATTATCTTTCAATAAAAAGAAAGATTTCACTTGATATGAGGGCTGCATCAATTTCCGAGCATAAAGATTCAAACCTGATTTTTTTACCGAAATTTGAATTATTAAAAAGTGCCGCAATTTATGGTGCAAATGCAAGCGGAAAAACTAATTTAATAAAAGGGATTCGCTTTATGAAATCTTTTGTGATGAATTCTTCTACATCATATCAGGTTAATGATAAAATTGACGTTACTCCTTTCCGATTAAATGTCGAAAATGAATATAAACCAAGTTTTTTTGAGGTTGTTTTTTATTTAAATATGAAAAAATACCGGTATGGTTTTGAAGTTTCTAAAAACGAAGTATTTTCAGAATGGTTATACGAAGCAAAAGTTACAAGTGAAAAAATGCTTTTCAAAAGAAAAAGAAACAATATTGAAATCAATAAAAGGAATTTTAAAGAAGGAGCAGGATTTGAAGATAAAACCAGAAATAATGCTTTGTTTTTATCTGTATGTGCACAATTTAATGGAAATTTATCTATTTCAATTTTGAATTGGTTTTCAAAATTAAATGCTATCCATGGTATTCAAGACGAATTATACGAAGGATTTACCATCAATATGATGAAAGACAATTTAAAAGATAAAATCATCGAGTTTGTAAAAAAAGCTGATATGAATATTCTTGATATTAATGTTGAAGAATTAGATTTAAAAGCGGAAAATATAACCGATAAAATTCCCTTAGAGATTAGATTACAAATAGAAAAGGATTTAGGACCAAAATCTAAATTAAATAAATTACATACTATTCATAATATTTATAATGAAGATAATGAAGTAATAAATAAAATGTCATTTAATCTAAATGACGCTGAATCAGAAGGGACAAAGAAATTTTTCAGATTTGCGGGACCTATAATAGATACCTTAATAAATGGGAAAATTCTTGTCGTAGATGAATTTGATGCAAAAATGCATCCTCTATTAACAAAATCTATTGTTAAATTATTTAATTCGAGTGAAACAAATCAAAATAATGCTCAATTAATTTTTGCTACCCACGATACTAACTTACTCAGTTCTAATATTTTTCGAAGAGATCAAATTTGGTTCACGGAAAAAGACCATGGTGAATCTACTGATTTATATTCGTTAGTTGAGTTTAAAATTTCTGAGAAATCAAATAAATTTACAGAAAAAGATCTGGGCGAATCTTTAGATAATTCCTCTTTAAATGAGTTAAAACTTCCTGATAAGTTAATTAAAGTAAGAAAAGATGCTTCTTTTGAAAATGATTATCTCCGAGGAAGATACGGAGCAATTCCATTTATTTTTGGTTTAAATAATATAATTGAAAGTAATGGAGAAAAAAGTGAGGATTGATAATCAAGATAATTCTAAAATTAGAAAAAGTAATCTTCCAAAAACAAGAAAAGAAGATATAAGAAAACCCCGACAATACTTTTTAATAGTCTGCGAAGGAGAAAAAACTGAACCGAATTATTTTAAATCATTTAAGAAATTTTTACCACCAAATATGATGATAATTCATGGGGAGGGTAGAAACACACTTAGTTTGATAGATGAAGCTGAAAAATTATTTAAAGATTATAATTTTAGTGGAAATATTATTGATGAAATATGGGTCGTTTTTGACAGGGATAGTTTTAATGCTGATAATTTTGATAATGCTATTCATAGAGCAAATAATTTGAGGTTTCACTGTGCTTATTCAAATGAGGCTTTCGAACTTTGGTATATATTACATTTTGAGTATAAACAAAATGCAGCATCTCGAGATGATTATAAATCGATTTTAACAAAATATTTAAATTTTGATTATAAAAAAAATGACCCTGGAATGTATTATAATCTGAAAGATACAGGAAATCAGGAACAAGCAATTAAATGGGCAAAAAAATTACTTCGAGATCATAATTCTAAAAATATTCCTCCTTCTAAAGCAAATCCTTGTACAACTGTTTTTGCTTTAGTAGAAAGACTTAATGAGTTTATAGAAATAAAACAAATAAATGATTTTTAATTAACCTTTCAATGATTCCTGTAACACCACTTGCATTTGTTTTTCGGTTTCGATGTTATCTTTCATTATTTTTTTTAATTCATTAAAATCATTAGTAGTCGACATCGGATCAGCAGGTTTTAGGTTTGAAATATCGTCGAGTTTACATTCTTCATTGTCCTTTTTCAAACAAGATTTAAAAGATGAATCCAGTTTTGACAATTCAGAAATGAATTTAATTTTAAACTTAAGCATATCAAGAACATTATAACTGCGATATGAAAGACCATCCAATGAAGCATTAATTTTATTAAGCTCATCGGCAAGCAATTTAACACGGTTTTTAGTAGAAACCTGCAGAGATTCCATCATTGATTCAAAAGCTGACTCTTTCAATGAATTAATCTCATTTAATCTTTCTTTATTCCATCGAATGAGGGTTTTCTTATTAATTTTGAGCTTTTCGCTGATTTTATCGAAAGAAAGCCCCTGAGCCCGGAGGGACAGGAATTCATTTTTTCGTGTTTCGGTATGCATAGTAGAAATCCTCGTATTTTAAAGTTTACCATAATTATATATGGCTGATGCAAAAATAATATGAATAAACTAAAAAGTCAATAGGGGAAGAAAATAAATTAAACAATTAGGACACGAAGGGCACGAAGAAATGGAAGAAAAAAGGACGGGAATATGGGGTATAAACTAAATAGTCAATAGGGAAAATATTAAAATAACAGTAAATAAACGAACAGATTCTCATATTAACAAGAAGGACTCTAAAGCAGGAGAAAAAACTAATATTTTGTGACCTGAATTTTGAAGATGGAATGATTTTCGTTAGATAAAAGATTTTTTTAGGAAAGACTAAAATTAATAATATCCTTTCCCCGGAATTACGTGTCTTACTCCACCTCGAGGATTTTCAGTATCGCCTTCATATCTTGGGATTAAATGACAATGAAAGTGCATTACTGTTTGACCAGAACTTGAACCGCAGTTTATTCCAATGTTATAACCATCAGGTTTATATTCGTTATCAATGATGCTTTTTGCTTTCAAAAGCATATCATTCAGTTCGTTCTTTTCTTTGATAGTTAAATCAAAATAATTTTCTCTATGTTCCTTTGAAATTATTAGTAAATGACCTGGAGAGACAGGAAAATTATCTTTAATAATCCAATATTCATCGTTTGAGAATAATATTTTTTCTTTTTCAATATTACAAAATTGACAATTATTCATTAATTGTTTTAATAAAATTGATTCAAGATACAAAGATTACTATATCCAAGGTTCATAGCCATGATTAATTAGATAATTACATCTTTCCAAGAGTGATTCAAAACATATTTGCAATAGTTTACTTCTGTCATAAATCTTCCCTGTCAAAGTGTATTCAACTTCTTGGATAAATAAGTTTTCATTTTGTTCTAAATACTTTCCCCAATAAAAAACTACTTCTTTTTTACTTTTTACCAATCTGTTTTCTGTAGGTATTTTGTCTAACTTGCTTAAATTGGTTTTGCTATCAGATGGTAACAAATTCCAGAGATTATTGTTTGGCCATACAGCGAAAGGAATAACATGATCAATTGCGCATTCTGCTTTTGTCAAAACATTTCCTGACCATATACATTTTAATTTATTACTCGATTGTAATTTACTTAACATGCTTTTTACCATTTGCACATTCCGTTCTGTATTAGGACTTCGCAAAAGTAAATTATAAATTGTTGATTCTTTAATATTATCAATAGTTCGCAATTTCAAAGTAAAATTAGTCCATTTTGATAACAATGAAGAATTTCCTAAAATGTATCTGCCTAAATTTTCAAAAACTATAAAGTATCGATATGGGATTGTAAATGTTCCGAAAGTTTCTATATCCAAATAAGCTGATAATGAGAACTTTTCAGAAATAATGTGACCATCATTGTTAAAATATGCAACTTTATAATAATCACCAAAATAACTCTTCCCTAAATATCTCATTGGCATATTTTTAATGACACGGGATATATTTTTTATCAATAACAACAAATCTTTCTTTATCTCTATTGGAATATCATTTTTCTTGAAATCATTGTAAAACTTTTCAATACCGCCTCTCTTTTCAACTTCGTAATGTTGTATAATAGGAGAAAAATATTTTCTAATTGCTAAATTATTATTGTTTTGCGTTTCACCATTCTTTTGCGGGATAAAAACACTAGAGGAGAAAATCGGGTAGTAATAAAATATCCAATTAAAAATTAACAAACCAAATGGTAATTTTACCTTATCTTCATTCTCAAACTTTATTATCAATTGAGGATACTCAATAATGATATCAATTATTCCTCGTAGCAAAGCATATTTATAAGTAGAATCTTTGCTATCTCTTTCTATTATTGAATTAATTTCAATTAAAGATTTTATATCTATTGATTTGTCCATTTAATTAAAGCATTTCGCTTTATACCTTATTTGTAGCTTTTTTGTTGACTAAAGCCATATAAAAACAAATAATATTTTTATTTATTTCTTCTTAGAAATAAAGTCCTTCAGTTAAACAACTATATTTCTTCCCATTTGAACATTTTTGATTTTTCATTTTCTTTACAGAAATTCCTCATATTTTGTTCATTAGCGAGTTTTGAACCGATTTTTGTGTGCCAATGATTACTTGATTCCTTTACAGTTATCTTAAGAAAATGTTGTTCAATCACATCAAATTGAAAAGATGAAAGTCCGATTTTATCATTTCTGACCTCTTTAAAAACTGTTTCAATTTCTTTTTGTTTTTTTCTTAAATCTAAATTGGAATCTATATTGCATAGCTGTAATGAATATTTATTTATCACTGACATAATTTTTAATTAAAATTTTAATATTCCCCCTTGCTAAGACCTAAAATAAGGTATGAAAAAAGAAGAATTTAAAAAACATAAAAAGAATCACAGAAAATCACAAATTAGAATGATTCAAATGATTATATGATTTAAAATTAGAGGAGTAGGTGAACACAAGAACACCAAAAAAAACCCGACTTCGAATTAGAAGATCTGGATTCCCCTCCAAAGAGAAGGAGGGTCCCGACCGGAGTCGGGATTGACTCAGCGAGTACCTCGCTTCGCTAACAGGCAAAAGGGGGATAAGATTAACTTTACAACGTCCCGATAAATGCGGGATCTTCGACTGGAGCATGGGAACGAGAAAAAATTTATCATTATATAATCAGGAACCCGCAGATGAAATAGGAAGTCTATTTGGTATGACTTTATGGAATGTGCTTGCAGAAGATTCGGAAAACTGGAAGTTTCTAATGAAATCAATTGATTCTTTTGATGATTCAAAGGGGACTCAGTATTTTAAGTAAAGTATTACCGACGAATAAAGAGATTGTGTAAAAAACCGAATTTTCGAATAACTCGTTTGGGCTGAAGTCCCGATATAGAGCATCGGGATTTCCAACCCTAAGACAGGGCGGTTTAGCTATCCCCGTCGTAAACGACGGGGAAATTAAAAAGAAGAACAAAATATCTTATCTCGATTTTGATTAATGGGGATTTACGTTCCCACGTCCCGATAAATGCGGGATCTTCGACTGGAGCATGGGAACGAGGAAAAATCGGGACAGGCAGGGGGATTGGGAATGAGGATCAAAAGCATATACACCCCACCCTGTATCCCTCCCCTAGAATTGGGAGGGAGATATTGTAGGGGAAATTATGTTTATGGATAATTTTTTGAATATTATTATTGGTCAATTTATTTAATTTTATATCTATAAATCATTTTTAATACGATTGTCAGAAATTACTAATTTCGGCTTATTTAGATATTTCTTTTATCTTGGGGCAACGGTGTTTGGCGGACCGCTTGCAATCATAGATATGATGAGATATGACCGTGATGAATATATTTATCATATACGCTTTCAACCGAAATTTCACGAATCGGCATTGCAACTTCTATTAGTTTTTTACATTCGGGCATTATAACAACCTTTCTTTTATTCCAATAAGAAGTTCTTTTAGAACATTAAAGTTATCTTCTACATATTTTTTATTGTAGCTACTCATTAAAACTGCTAACCTTGTAGAATGAACATCATTTGTGTTTTCTTTCAAGATTTTTAAAATAGAATCTTTTACTTTAACAGATGAATTTAAAACATTTGCAATATCCCTTCCAAGGCAATGAGCAGAAACAAAATCAGGGTTATAATTTTCATCCAGTAAATCATAATTGTTATTACAGATTTCTTTATAAAACATATCAAAATATTTTGACAACATAAAAACAAAATCGTCAATATCATCTGTTCTCTCCGCAGGTTTATCATTCCATGCTATAAGTTTTAAAACACAAATTGCAGGAAGTGTTGTAACTTTAAATGATTTGTCATCTGTATATTCGATAATTTCTGTGTGCTCTTTAAGTTCATTTAATCCTAACACTGATAATTCGCGAATCTCTTCACCATAAATTTTAACTACATTCTCTGAATTTTCAATATCTCCAAAGGGTAATAGGTCCAATATTATAGTTTGATTATATAATCTATATCCTTCTGTCTTATGCTCATAAAATCCATTCTCTTTTAAGTGTTTTCTCAGATTATCATATACAGAATAGTTTGGAATTAAGACAGCTATATCAACATCGTTAGTTGCCCGTGAGATTGATATATCATATTTACCGGTGATAATAATATCACGAGCTAATGCGCCGATGATATAGTAATCAATATTAAATTTTAAAAATGCTTCTTCAAGCACTTTGAATAATTCTATAAGTTCTTCTTTGTTAATTTTGTGAAATAAATCTTTCAATATATTCTTGATAAATTATTTTAGCTGTTTCAATATTCCTTGGATTGTTGGAATAAATCAAATCAGCATAAATCAAAATTGGTTCAACAGTAGTGTTATTATAATTATGGTTAATAAAATCATAATGATAGTAATTATTATTTTGCTTATGTATATCAAGTATTTCATCATACCAAAATTTATTAATTACATCAATATTGCCATTTAAATCAGGAATCAAATTATAATTTTTTAATAATTCCCCATTATTTTCTCCGGAATAAATAGTAAAAAATTCAGGACGAAGATAATGAGTCAATAAGTTCGCTGCCGGCTCTCCACCCCACAAAGTTTTTTGAAAATCAAGATTTAATTTATCCCAAGATACTAACATATTTTTATCAAGAAATTTATATCTTCCCCTTGTAATTTTCGGTTTTAAAACCTCTCCGTAAAACGAAACCCATTTTTCAAACAATTCTTTTTTTCTAATAATTTTCTTATTATCCTGATTTATATTGACAATGAAACCTTGTATTTCAAGTTCTTTAAAAACATGAGATATTGTATCCAGACTTAATTTTGTAATTTTCGAAATGTCCCGATATGTTTTATTAATAATCTGTTCATTTATTAATAAGTTATAAATTAATCTCAATCCGGCACTACTAAAACTTTTATTTCTTGTTATACTTACTGCATTAACATTTCTTTTACCGTTAATAAAGAAAAAAAATGAATTCGATTTCAGAAATAAATTTCCCATAGCATCAGCATAATAAACCCCTTTATTTTTTAATTCATCTCTCAAAGGCGGGGTGATATAATCTGAGAATATAATCAGGTTCTGATAATCTTTCTTGGAGTCTTCTAACTGATTTAAATTAATGATACGGAAATGCTTTTTTAATTCTACATTAAATTCATAAATATTTGTTTTATGTATTATTGTCAGTTTTCCATCCGAATAAGGTATATTAAATTTTTGATTCTCAAAAAGCACCTGAATATCATCAATTTCTTTGATGTTATTGATTATTTTATTTACTAAATCTTCCATAATTTTTTAATATAATTATGTTCGAAATTCACGAACAACACAATATATCGAACACAACATATAAAATCAAGTTAATTCAGCATTATTCAGTGGTATTTTGTAAATTTACGCTGTTCGGTATTCACGAACAAACAAAAAAAACGAACAGTTTATTAAATATCCAATTTTTTAACTGCTTTTTCCCAATCTTTTTGCTGTACAAAATACTGAACGCCTTTTGATTTAACTTCAAATTCAAGATTTTGGGCAGGATTTTGGACCCTGAATAATTGAGGGCTTGATTCAATGGGTGAGCTTCATATTTGTATTTGCCCGGATAAAATAAAAATCCTGAATGGTTATGTTATAACATGGAAGGAGATTTATGATTTATTTAGTAGTTATGAAAAGCATAGGAATTTATTAAATCTGTTTCCTAAGTTTAACTGAATTAATATTTACAAAATTAAATTATAATATTATGGCTTACGAGTGTCCTTATTGTGATGTAGTTGGAACATATCGGGAAAATATGGAAAAACATTTAAAAGGAGGAAAAAAATATGGAGGTCATGAATTACCACCTCTCAAAACAATCCTTCTATTAGATAAAATTGAATCTTATAACAGAAAAGGTTTAAGATTTAAAATTACACCGGATGAAGAAAAAAAGAATAAATAAATAATAAAAAAATATGTCATTATTTAATATAGATGGTGCACCGCAAAATGCAGTAGGTCACAAAGATTATTGGAATAACTTCAGAAGATTTAGAAATACTCCTCTGCATTCAGAATTTGTAAGAGAGATAAATAATAATTTGAATACAAATTTTATCGATTCCTTACAATTAGGGAGTAGAATTATAACAAAAATTGAAAAAGAAAATTTATCGTTATATAATCAGGAATCCGCAGATGAAATAGGTAGTCTATTTGGTATGACATTGTGGAATGTGCTTGCAGAAGATTCTGAAAACTGGAAGTTTCTAATGAAATCTATTGATTCTTTTGATAATGCAAAAGGAACTCAATATTTTAAGTAAAGTATTCCGACGAATAAAAAGATTGTGTAAAAAACCGAATTTTCGAATAACTAGTTTGGGCTGAAGCCCGTTTTATGTGATGCTGTTCAACCCCGTCGTAAACGACGGGGAAATTAAAAAGAAGAACAAAATATCTTATCTCGATTTTGATTAATGGGGATTAACGTTCCCACGTCCCGATAAATGCGGGATCTTCGACTGGAGCATGGGAACGAGGAAAAACACAAAATTTTCGAATAACTCGTTTGGGCTGAAGCCCGTTTTATGTGATGCTGTTCAACCCCGTCGTAAACGACGGGGAAATTAAAAAGAAGAACAAAATATCTTATCTCGATTTTGATTAATGGGGATTAACGTTCCCACGTCCCGATAAATGCGGGATCTTCGACTGGGGCATGGGAACGAGAAAAAATCGGGACAGGCAGGGGGATTGGGAATGAGGATCAAAAGCATATACACCCCACCCTGTATCCCTCCCCTAGAATTGGGAGGGAGATATTGTTGGGGGAATGTATTTATGGATAATTTTTTGAATATTATTATTAGTCAATTTATTTAATTTTATATCTATAAATCATTTTTAATACGATTGTCAGAAATTACTAATTTCGGCTTATTTAGATATTTCTTTTATCTTGGTTCTACTGTATTTGGCGGACCGCTTGCAGTCATCGATATGATGAGATATGATCTTGTTATGAATAAAAAATGGCTTACGTTCAGTGAATTCGAAGATATTTTCGGATATGCACAGATTGCACCCGGACCTCTTGCATTTCAGGTGGCAGTATATTTTTCATATTTTAAAAAAGGATTTTGGGGCGCAGTTGCCGGAGGAATAGGTTTTGTTCTGCCGTCATTCTTTCTGGTACTTGCATTTTCGTTCTTTTACTTAGCTTATAAGGATATATCTTATATAGAAAATTGTCTTTACGGATTAAGCCCTGTAATAATTGCAATAATTTTTTATTCCGGATATAAATTAAGCACATCAATCCTGAAAAAAGAAATTATTCTGTATCTGCTTTTCGCTGCGTCTATCATTCTTACTGTTTTTTTCAAAGTCTATATAATATTTCTAATTATTGGTGCTGCGATCATTTCAGTTGTATATTATTCCATTTCAGAAAAAAAAATCAATAAAAATAAATTAAGTATTTTCTCTCTTTATATAATACCAATAGCTGTCTTAGGATTTTCTAAAGTAATACTATTTATAAAAGAAATTTCGGTTTCCAAAATGTTGGAAATGGCATTACTGTTTCTGAAGGTAGGAAGTCTCACATACGGGAGTGGTTTTGTTATCGTAGGGGTATTGAAGCAGGAAGTGGTGGATGCCAGGCATTGGCTGACCGCAAAAGAATTTATAGATGGTATTGCATTCGGGCAGATTACTCCAGGACCGGTTGTAATTACTTCTACTTTTATAGGCTATATTATGCAGGGTATTCCCGGGGCTATTATATCTACAATATGTATTTTTCTTCCGACATTTATTTTTGTCCTTATCCTTGCCCGGCAAATCGGTAAGTATAAGTATAATTTCTACCTGAAATCACTTATAAAAGGTGCAAATGCTGCGGCTATCGGGGCAATTCTTTCAACAGCATATCTCCTGTCTAAAGATGCAATTATTGATATTCCTACTTTTATACTCTTTGTCGCCGCATTGCCGGTTTTATTTTTTACAAAAATAAAATCAATTTATATAATAATAGCCGCCGCTCTTGCCGGAATTCTAATAAAAACCTTCATTTTTCCTTGAAATTGATGAAACAAATTCCGAATATTGATAGTATAAAATTTATAAAGACGGGGTATTTATGCAAAAAATAAACTTACTGATTTTTTCCGTTTTGCTTTTTGCCTTAAACGGAAATTTAACAGCACAATGCGTCCAAACTGATAAAAGGTTTTATATGGGGATAGGCACCGGTATTTCTACTTACGTCGGAGGTGAATTCGGAAACCGATTCCAAGTAAGAGTTTCGGGTTCTAACTATAACAATTACGATTATAACAATAATTATTATTACAACCGATACAATTATAATGATAATTATTATGACAATTCTTCATTTTACCCTTTACAGGCGGATTTTACACTTGGAATCAAGACATCGGAAATGATGTCTGTAGAAATTAATGCGGGCATTATATGGCATAATAACGGAAATCCGAATCCGGTATATGAAACCGGAACGTACGGCAATTACGACTATACAGACAGGTATGATTATTCAAGAGTTCTCGCGATTCCTATCACAGCGTCAGTAAAAATATATCCACTTTGGGCTATCAAAGCTCCTCTCTATCTGAAAGCAGGATACGGAGTGCAATACACACACGAAGAATTAAGCAGGGTAAGAGAATTTTATGATCCGAATTCTTATTATGGATACTATGATAATGTTTATTCATATCCTATTGCGGAGTATTCAGATTCAAGATGGCTTCACGGTTTCAGTGTGGGAATCGGTTTTTCTTACAGGGTATATGAACAATTTTCCGGTGATGTAGAAGTTACTTACTCAAATTTCTTCTCTAAATTAAAAGAAGGAAGTCCGCTTGCGATGAATCAGACGAAGAATATTGGAAATATCTCACTCGGAACAAAAGTCTATTTCGGGTTCTGAAGCAATCCGTTAGAAAAAAAGCATTTAATATAAAATTTTTGTTTCCGAACCAAACCATTCGAGGAATATTTTCCGGGCATCTTCGTTATTAATGTGAATCATTTCAATTTTCCTTTGTACTTCAGGCAATGCTAATTCCTTATAAATAAATTCGTCATCAAATCCAATTGCGGCGGCATCTTGTTTCGTGTTAGCATAATATATTTTATCTAACCTTGCCCAGTAAATAGCCGACAGGCACATCGGACACGGTTCACAGTTTGTATAGATTTCGCATCCCTTGAGGTTGAAGTCATTTAAATGTTTGCTTGCATTTCTTATTGCCTGAATCTCGGCATGAGCGGTAGGATCTTTTGTAGCAAGCACAGCATTTCTTCCCTCTGAAATTATTTTACCCTCTTTAACTATCACTGCCCCGAATGGTCCTCCTGCTCCGTCTGTCAGGTTTTCTTTTGAAAGTCTAATCGCTTCTCTTAAAAATTCCGTATTAAATTCTGCCATACCTTATGAATTAATTTTAGTCTTTAAATCTCTGAATGATTTTCTGTCGTGAATTTTTAAAGCCTTATCTATCGCATCATTTGCTTTCTCTTTTTCCCCGAAAGTTTTGTAAACAGATGCCTGATAATAGTACATACTCGCTTCGTGAATAGTGCCTATTACATAATGAATATTATTCTCTGACAAAAGTAATGCTTCTTTTAAAGCATCGTTGGAAGGATCTTTCGATGTAACAATTGTAGCAACCTGGTTAAGTATAAACTGACCGTAAGCATATTTAACCTCAAAATCTTCTTTCCCGAATTTTTCAAATGCTTCATCAAAAGTCTTTTGTGCTTTTTCGTTGTCCGTTAATTTTGTATAGTAAATTTCTCCGAGCATCAGATAAGAATCTTTCACTTTTTCTGAATTAGGATAAAGTGAAGGAAATTCTTTAAGTTTTTCAGTATCGTCGTCGATATATGCTTTAAGAAGAACTGCAGCATCAAGGTAACCGCTTGAGTTTGTGTTGTCCAGTTCTATAACCTTTGCGATGTATGGTTTTGCTTCGTCCTTATTTTCAAGGTCAACTAATTTTTCACCCATTTTAAAGTTTGAAGTGATATCATTTGGATTTTCTTTTAACTTTGTCTTGAGATAATCCATGGTATTGATGCCTTTCTGATAGTCTGTGATAATGCCGTAGAATTTTTTTGCAGGAAAGTAACCGACTATCCTGTCAATTTCAGTACCATCGCTTTTCATAAATATAATCGAAGGGTAACTCGGGATATTATATGTTTTCGCCAGTTCAACACCTTCACCTTTCTCCGCATCAATTTTCCAGCTGATAAAATTATTATTGGCGAATCCGGCAACCTGCGGATCCGTATATACAAAATTATCAAGTTCCACGCACCACTTGCACCAGTCAGTGAAAAAATCAACCATGATTATTTTATTTTCCTTTGCAGCTTTGTCTTTCATTTCCTGAAAAGAACCGGTTTCAAATTTGACCTGTGAAAATAAATTTGACGATAAAAACAGAAATAACGAAACAAAAATTAATTTAGATATATTTTTCATGCTTAATATTTTCTTTTAATTTATATAAATAAGCAAACCAAAAAAACACAATTATTAATTCCAAAATGATTATCCTAGTTGCCCGAAACAAATTAGGAATTTAAATTAATTACTGAAATTACGCATTTGTCATGTTGAGCGTAGCGAAACATTTTGTTAAAACCATCCTTTTTAAATAGGTTATGCGAAAATAAAAAACACTCCCTCCATCAGTACATAAGGCAAGGATTGTTTTAATTTCATAATGATTCTTGCTATCCACCCCACCCATAATCCCTCCATCCGACAAATCGGATTCCGAGACCTTGAATGGGGAGGGAATGTAATATGAATGTTAATTTTTAAAGTTATATTTTGGACAGATATGAAAGATAATCGGGAAAATAAATTGAATTAATATTTTTAATTTCTTTTTAAAATATTATCTTTAATTAATTAAAACGAATAGAAATTCTATCGCCGCTGTTGGTGCTCACAATCCTCCACTTTTTATGGAGGATTTAAGCGCAGCGTCACCAACAGCTTATATAATGCTTATAAAATTAATTAAAACAAATAAAAATTGAGTAAAGATTTAAGTAAAAAAGCAAAGGAACTCGGGATTAATGAAGTGAAAAGACACATATTCCTCTGCTCGGAATCCAAATGCTCCAAAAAAAATGATGGCGATGAATCCTGGGGTTACCTCAAAAAGAGAATGAAAGAATTAAAACTTGAAAAAGAAGGAGTTTTGAGAACAAGAGCAAAATGCTTCAGAATATGCGAGAACGGTCCGATAGCCGTGATATATCCTGATAAAGTGTGGTATCACTCCTGCACACCGGATGTCCTGGAAGAAATTATTCAAAAACACTTAAAAGACGGCGAAGCGGTGAAAAAATATGTTATAGAAGACTGAGTATCGAATTTATGCTTTAATATTTTCACTTCTGAAAACCACAATAATATAAATTGCCACCAGAACTGCTCCTATTGCCGAAACTGCAAATGTTACCGGCGGTGAAAACGTACTCCATATAAGACCTGCGATAATGCTTGCAAGCAAAGTAAATACGCTGCTGAATCCGGTAAAAAACCCAATTGCGGTAGCAGTATCATCTTTTGCCGATATATTTGTAATCCACGCTTTAGAAATACTTTCAGTTGCCGAAGCATAAAGTGCGTAAAAGAAAAACAAAATAAAAATCACAACTAACGAAGGCTGAAATGACATTCCACCGTAAACCAAAGCAAATAGAAAAAGCCCTGCGATAAAAATATTTTTAAGACCAAGTTTATCCGCAAGTATTCCAACAGGATATGAAGAAACAGCATATATAAAATTGTAAAAAATATATGCTGCAATAACTTCAGTGCTTGAATATCCAATCTGCTTAATCATCAGTAAAAGAAAAATATCCGAACTATTTATAAGTGCAAATGCGAGGAGACCCGTAACAAGTTTTTTATAATCTTTGCCTGCAATTTTCCAGTATTTTAAAAAAGAAAAAAATCCACGACCCTTTATGTTAGGATTTGCCTCAACTTTTCTATCCTTAATAAAAAAAGAAAACCCTACGGCTAAAAGACCGGGTATGAACGCTATTAAAAAAAGCAGTCTGAAATTTTCCACATATATCGAAAGGAAAATCAAAGCAAAGACAGGACCTATAAATGCACCGGCAGTATCAAGTGCCCTGTGCAATCCGAAAACCCTGCCTTTTGTTTCGGGAGTAGATTCAGAGGATAATATTGCATCCCGTGCAGATGTTCTGATTCCTTTACCAAGTCTGTCAATTGTTCGTGCAAAAAATATCCATAGCGGAAAAACAAAAGCTGCCAGCATAGGTTTTGACACAGAGCTTAATCCATAACCAAACTGAACAAATGGTGCACGTTTGCCTGACCTGTCTGATAAATTTCCAAAATATCCCTTACTGAAACCGGCGGTTGCCTCCGCAAACCCCTCAAGTAATCCGATGATAAGCGCCGAGAATCCTATACTTTTCAGATATACAGGCATTACCGGGTATAACATTTCGCTCGCGATGTCAGTGAAAAGACTTACGAAACATAATATCCATACTGCTTTTGAGATCTTCGGTTTTGTCATAATTTTAAATTACTACTTCGTATTTCTCAATTTGTTGAAATCGAAAGCAATTACACAATATTGTATCCAGGATTTATTAAACAATTTATTTTGTTTCGTTTTGTAATGAAAATAAATTTAATAATAATCAATATGTTTAAAAACTCTTTAATGTTAGTACTGTTTTTTACCGTTATTTCGATAATAAGCTGTGCTAAAAACGATACTAAAGTTCAACAAGCTCCAAATAATCAAAATAACACACAGGTGAATAAAAAAAATGACAGTCCGAATATATCAGATATGATAGTAAAGACAATGGATGGAACTGATAAACCGTTATCTGATTACAAGGGAAAAGTTTTATTAATCGTAAATGTGGCTTCAAAATGCGGATTTACGCCGCAGTATGAAGGACTCGAAAATCTTTACGAAAAATATAAAGACAAAGGATTTGAAATTTTAGCATTCCCCTGCAATGATTTCGGCGGACAGGAACCCGGCTCAAATGAAGAAATAAAAAATTTCTGCTCAACAAAGTACAATGTTTCTTTTACTTTGTTCGATAAAATAAAAGTACTCGGTGATAGTAAAAGTCCCTTATATACTAAACTCATACAAGCAGAGCCGGCAGGAGATATCAGCTGGAATTTTGAAAAATTTGTGATAGATAAAAACGGTAATGTAACAGCAAGGTATAAAAGCAAAACAAAGCCTGAAGATGGAGAGATAACTTCGGTGATTGAAAACTTGCTGAAACAGAGTTAACTAAGATATTGGTACGCTTCCTTTAAAGGGATTGGAATCAGAATAGAAAGGATTTGAACCGAAAAAAATTCAAATAGTGGTTTCCAGAAATTCTGAAAGATAGGAATTAAATTCCCTCGGATTTTCCAGAGGGCTTAAATGTCCGGAGTTTGATATTATTTTTAATTGGGAATTTTTTAGTTTGGATTTCATTCTTTCTGAATATTCAAATGGCGTAAACTTATCATTATCTCCCACCATAATCAAAACAGGTATGTTTATATCTTTGAAGTAATCAATAGTGTTTGTTCTCATTGCCATTGCAAGCGATGCACCGCACATTGCTTCCACGCTTTGCTGATCGATTATATCTTTGATGAATTTATATAAAATCTTATTTTCGTAGTTATCTTTATACATTAACCGTCTCATAAAGTTGTCCGCTGCGCTTTCTTTTCCGAAATTTTTCAGATTACTTATGAATCTTGCTCTTTTAATTACATCTTCGTCATCATCTCTTTCTGCTTTGGAGTCTGCAAGTATCATAGAGGAAAATTTACCGGTGCTTTTAATAACGGCACGCTGGACGATATAACCCCCCATTGATAGTCCGCATATATTAACTTCCTTTAAGCGAAGGTATTCAATAATGTTCAGAACGTCATCAGAAAAATCTTCCATTGTATAAATATGATAGAAAGAGTCTGTGCTTTTCCCAAAACCTCTGATATCAAAAGTAATTACACGATAATGATTACTGAAATAGTTGATTTGATAATCCCACATCCGGTGATTGAACGGGAAAGCATGAACAAAAAGAAGGGTTTTTCCGCTTCCTTCGTAATCATATACGTAAATTTCTCCTGCGAAAACTTCCTTCATAAAAAAATTAAATCTGTAAACCTTTTGAACCTAATGTGTCGTAATCAATTCCTTTTTTCTCAAGAACTTTTATGCATAATTCAGTGAATACCTCTTCTGAATTTTCAAAAAGGAAATCGTGACCCATCACTTTTGCAAGAAGTTTGAATATTTTCCAGGTTGGTCTTGCATTAAATTTTGTCCCGTGAGTCCATCTGTCATTGTGAGCACCGAATTTATCAAGCCGGGATAATTCAAATTCGCCGATAAGCCGCTCCTTTTCAAGTGTTGCCACCGAGGGTTTTATTCTCTGTATCCTGTTATTGAAATTAACAAACGTTCCGTTTATTTCAGCATAAGAGGATTCTGAAAATATCACATTTGAATACGGATAGAAACCATTTTTTGTGTGCTGGTGCTGAATAACAAAATCTATTTTTTTTGTAAGTTCTTTGAAATCAGGAAACTTCGAAAAATCCTCGTTTATTATATAGAGGAAATGATACTTGCCGTCTTTAAGGTCGTTTTTATCATTCTCATTGTAAGGTCTGATACCCAGAAGTTTTAAGCCGTTGGTATTGGGAGTTTTGTCGGCTTTTTTCAGAATATTATCTTCAAAACTTTCATCGATACAAGGGATATAAATAATGTTATCACTTTTGAAAACCTTATTTGCAAACTTCTTTAAAGCATAATTATCTTCGAGTGTGGAATATGGCGATGCAACGAAAAGAATTTCTTTATCTTTATTAATTAATTTATATAATGCTTTGGATATTGCTTCATCCCAATCAACTTCAATAATTTCCTCTTTCTTGTTATCTTCCGGGTCAAGTTTAATCATAGGAGATTTTATTCTTGATTTCCCGTCATTTACAAATTTATAAGTATTCAGTCTTCCGTAATCGCAGAGCCAGTAATCATTTACATCCGGATTTTCCCTTGGCTCAATTCTCAGAATCTCATTATTTCTTACACCGACGATTGTATTGCAACCTCTTGAGCAGCCAATACAGATACCATCGGTGAAGGACATTTCCCAGACCCGTGATTTAAACCTGAAATTTCTTGAAGTCAATGCACCAACGGGACAAATCTCTATCACGTTCATAGAATAAGGGTTATCTAGTTGCTTTCCCGGGAAGGTTTCTATTGTAACATTCTCTCCCCTCTGTACAAATGTAAGCTGCGGTTCTTTTGCGATTTCTTCACAGAACCTTATGCACCGTGAGCAGCTTATGCATCTTTCCCGGTCAAACATTACATTCGGACCCAGTTCTATTCTCTTATTCTTGTGATTTTTTTCTTCATCGAAGCGGGATTTACCGATACTATACTTATAAGCATAATCCTGAAGTTTGCATTCCCCTGCTTCATCGCAGATGGGGCAATCGAGCGGATGATTTATAAGAAGAAATTCCATCACTGCATTCTGAGCGGTGACAGTTTTTTCCGATTTTGTATGAATCACCATACCATCCGAAGCAAGCGTGGAACATGCAATAGCCAGCTTTGGAAGTTCTTCGATTTCCACGAGGCATATTCTGCAGTTACCCGAAACAGATAATCCCGGATGCCAGCAGAAGTTTGGAATATCTATACCATTATTCGTAGCGACCTGAATTACAGTCTGTCCCGGTTTGAATTCAAGTTCTTTTCCGTCAATAATTATTTTAGGCATAGAAAAATTTTATTTTAAATATTATACATTATAATCCTGCGTAATATCTGTCCTATCTTTGCCTGATAGAAATTTAAACTCGTCCAGAGACATAGTGTCGTCGGTTTCAATACTAATAAAAATAAAGTATTTAAAAAATAACTTAATTTTATTATTTGTGTATCCGCTAAAGAGATGCGATTTCTGTATCGGATTAATTACAAGTGTTAAAAATCTGCTGTTCTTGTCTGATTTGTAGCGGGTAATCCAGCGCTCAATTTCTTTCACAAAGCTTGCTTTTGATTGGACCCGTCCCGTGCCATTGCACATCGGGCAGTTATCAGTTACACGCTGCAATATGCTTTGCCTTATACGCTGCCTTGTAATCTGGATAATACCGAAATCACTCATTGGCAGTACTGTTACCTTTGCACGGTCTTTCCTGAATTCTTTGCGCATCTCGTCGTACAATTTCCTTTTATTTGGTTCGTCATACAGATCAATGAAATCAACGACAATTATCCCGCCGATATCCCTTAACCGGAGCTGCCGGACCACTTCCCGGGCGGCGTCAAAGTTTATTTTCAGCGAATTCATTTCCTGGTCTTTCAGCTTTGCGTATTTCCCGCTGTTGACGTCAATAACCGTCATTGCTTCGGTGGTTTCTATAATGATATATCCTGAGTTTTTCAGGGAAACTCTTTTCTCGAGACTTTCATCAATCTGCTTTTCTATATCATACGCATCAAATATAGGTTTTGACTGATTGTAAAGCTGAACTTTATCTGCTTTATCCGGAGATGTGGTTTCCACATAGTTACGGATTTCCTTGTACAGTTTTTTGGAATTTACAACAATTTTGCTAACGTCATCTCTGAACATATCGCGGATAACGGAGGATGTTGTAGAAACGTCCTTAAAAAGAAGTACAGGTGCTTTCAAAGTCTTCATTTTTTCCTGTATCTGATTCCATTTCATAATCAGGTTGTTGAAATCATCGAGTATCAGACTCTCATCCACTCCTGAGGCTACGGTTCTCACAATTACGCCGAGATCTTTCGGTTTTACCGATCTGACAATATTCTTCAGGCGTCTTTTTTCTTTGAAGTTGTATATTTTTTTGGAAGTTCCGATGCGTTTATTGAACGGCATTAACACCAGATATCTTCCCGGAATGGAAACTTTGGAAGTAACCCTTAAACCTTTTTTCCCGACTCTTTCTTTTGTTATTTGGACTATGATATCCTGATTGGGTACGAGTTTTGAAGGGTCGAACCTGTCCCTGTAATCATTTTTGGAAGAAACTTCATCTTCATCATCGTCCTCTTCTTCAACGTCCGAATCATCTCCGATAATTGCGGCATATTCATCAAAGGAATTATCGATGTCTGAAAAGTGCAGGAATGCATCCTGTGCAAAACCGAGATTGATAAACACGGCTTTTATCCCGACCTTCACGCGGGCTACTTTGCCGAGATAAATATCCCCGACGTTTCTGTCCTGGTCAGGGCTTTCGACAAAAAGCTCGGCAAGCTTTCCGTCTTCTGTAATTGCAACTCTTACTTCGTTAGAAGTGGAATTGATCAGTATTTCTTTTTTCATCAAAAATCATATTTATGGTTCATTATTTTCTTACGAGTTCATAGAAGCCATAAATTCACGGTTTGATTTTGTACCGCGCATTTTATCGAGGAGGAATTCCATTGCCTCAATCGGATTGTAATCCGAAAGAAGTTTTCTAAGAAGGAATACTCTGTTAAGTACATCTCCATCAAGCAGCAGTTCTTCTTTTCTCGTGCCGGACCTGTTCAGGTCGATTGCAGGGAAAATTCTTCTGTCCGAAAGCCTTCTGTCGAGAATGATTTCCGAATTACCGGTACCTTTGAATTCTTCAAAGATAACTTCGTCCATTCTGCTTCCGGTTTCGATCAATGCTGTCGCTATGATAGTTAAGCTGCCGCCTTCGTCAATATTTCTTGCGGCGCCAAAAAATCTTTTTGGTTTGTGCAGTGCATTTGCATCTACACCACCCGATAAAATCTTTCCGCTGTGCGGAATCACGGTGTTATGTGCCCGTGCGAGACGTGTGATACTATCAAGTAGTATTACCACATCCTTTTTAGCTTCTGTTAATCTTTTTGCTTTTTGTAATACCATCTCTGATACCTGTACGTGCCTTTCCGGCGGTTCATCAAACGTAGAACTGATAACTTCAGCCCTTACGTTACGCTCCATATCCGTTACCTCTTCAGGTCTTTCGTCTATGAGCAGAACTATCAGGTGTACTTCAGGATGGTTTCTTGTAATACTGTTTGCTATCGTCTGCAGTATTATGGTTTTTCCGCTCTTCGGCGGAGATACTATTAAACCTCTTTGTCCTTTACCCACAGGTGTAAACAGATCCATTATCCTCATCCCGTATTCGGTAGGGTATGATTCTAATGTGAATTTTTCAGTCGGGTATAAAGGCGTGAGGTTATCAAACAAAATTCTATCCCTGATCGTATCCGGATCTTCAAAATTTACTTCCTCTACTTTTAATAAGGCATAAAATCTTTCGCCTTCTTTTGGTGGTCTCACCTGTCCGCTTACATAATCTCCAGTTCTTAGAAGGAACTTTTTAATTTGTGAAGGCGATACGTAGATATCGTCTGTAGAAGGGAGATAATTGTAATCTGCGGAGCGTAAAAATCCATATCCGTCCGGAAGTGTCTCAAGTACGCCGGCGGCAAATGCGAGCCCGTCTTTTTGAGTCTGGGCTTCGAATATTTTTAATATAAGTTCCTGTTTCTTTAAATCGCTGTATCCTGTTAGCTTCAATGCTTTTGCAATTTCTATAAGGTCAACCACTTTTTTGGATTTAAGAACTTCCATATTAGAAGCATCTTTATCATGGCTTGTGCTCTTGTGTTGGACCGGTTCTTTTGGCGGCGGCTCTAAATAGGGCTTATCTTTTTTATCGTAATCTTTTTTGTATGATTGTTTTTTATCGGATTCTTTCGGTTCAGACTCTTTTTTTACGAAGTCTTTCTTTTCGACTTCCTTTTTTTCGTCCATTGTGTTTTCCTTTTTTTTTGGTGCCAATTCTTTGATGTGTTATTTAATGGTTTTTAAAAATTGTTTCGCAATTAGTTAAGTTCTATATGTTTATTATGTTTAACTATTTCACTAATTACCTGAAGTTTATAACAGGCGTGTTAAACGATGCATGATAATCTATTATAAATGTTGATAAGTTTCAAGTGATAAATGAAATTTTTAATTTTCAATTAAGTTCAAGTAAAACATACATTAAAAGGGTCAAAGTGAAACCGTCTTTTATTTCTCTACGTTTTATCATTTCCTTAATATACTCTTTTTTGAACCATTTTGTTTCGAGAATCTCGTTCGTATCCGTATGGTCAGAGATTTGTTTTACTTCTTTAATGTGGTAGCAGTGAAAAATTTGATTACTGCACCCAATCACCGGATAGTAATTTCCGAGATATATTAAATTACTTTTTTCGGCTTCGCATCCTGCTTCTTCTTTCAATTCCTGGATTATACAATCGGAGTGATGCTGTCCGGGAGGGACTGTCCCCGCAGGCACTTCCCATCCGGTAAAATCCGGAACATACCTGTAACTTTTTACAAGTATTATTTCACCTTTATCATTTTCTGCAACTGCACCAACTCCGGCTCTGTAAAAATCCAGTGCTTCAAATTCAATTTGCTTTCCGTCGGGCAATATTATCTGGTCTATATTCAGATTTATCCAGTTACCTCTGAATCCGGGCTTCGTTTCAATCACTTTCCAGTGTTTTTTATCGTTTTTCATTATTATCTAAATCAGTTGTTAAATGTAAAATTCTCTATTATATGCTTTCCGAATTCTGAGCAGGTTATCTTTGTAGAGCCGAATATCTGATGTGCAAAGTCTGCAGTAACATATTTACTCTTTATTGATTTTCTCAAACCTCTTTCAATCAGTTTTGCCGCTTCCTTCCAGCCCATATATTCGAGCATCATTTTTGCGGATAGAATAAGTGATGAGGGATTTGCAATATCCATACCTGCGATTGTCGGCGCCGTACCGTGTGTGGCTTCAAATACTGCGTGTCCTGTAACGAAATTAATATTTGCACCAGGAGCTATTCCTATTCCGCCCACCTGTGCAGCGATTGCATCAGAAAGATAATCTCCGTTCAGATTCTCAGTTGCTATCACATCGAAATCTTCAGGATATAAAAGAACAAGCTGAAGTGCATTATCTGCAATTGAATCTTTTATTATCAGTTTATTTTCGGCAATAGCTTTTTCCTTTGCGTTATCGGCAGCATCCTTGCCTTCTGATTCCTTTATTTTCGCCCATCCCTGCATAGTGAATACTTTATCTCCGAACATTTTTTCTGCCGTTTCATAACACCAGGCTGAAAATGCTCCCGAAGTGAATTTCATAATATTGCCTTTGTGAACAATTGTTATAGATTTCCGTTTATTCTCGAGTGCATATTTTATTGCAGCCAGCATCAATCTTTGTGTTCCTGTCTTTGAAATTACTTTAATGCCGACTCCGACAAGAGTATCCTCTTCTTCGGGGAAGCCTGCCATTTTCAAAAACTCGTTTGATTTTTCTTTTGTTCCGAATCTTATCTTTTCGAATTCCTTAGGGAACTCTTTTTCAATAAAACCCAGTACCTTTTTATTATCATCCGTACCTGCCTTGAATTCTATTCCTGTATAAATATCTTCTGTATTTTCCCTGAAAACCACCATATTCACTTTATCGGGTCTTCGCATAGGCGTTTCAATACCGCCGTAATATTTCACGGGTCTGAGGCAGACATATAAATCGAGGATTTGCCTTATAGTGACATTAAGCGAGCGGATACCTCCGCCGATGGGGGTAGTAAGTGGACCTTTAAGTCCTATATGGTATTCAGAAAAAGCCGCAACGGTTTCCCCGGGAAGCCATGTGTTGAATATTTTAAAAGCTTTTTCACCTGCAAAAACTTCGAACCATTCTATTTTTCTTTTTCCGTCATAAGCTTTATGGACTGCCGCATCAATCACTGCCTGTGCAGGTTTCCATATATCGGCACCGATACCATCTCCTTCAATAAAGGGTATTGCAGGATTATCCGGAACAATCAATTTCGCATCCGCAACTGTCACTTTTTCACCGCGCATAAAATATATTCAAATTGGATTTTTAATAAGGTATCAATTTATCTAATAAAACAAAAGAAAAACATATAAAATTTAATATAGTAATCTAATCTCCTGATATAAATTCCCCCCTTAGAAAAGGGGGATTAAAGGGGGTTGTTATTTCTCCTCTGTTTATGAATCTCCCAGCCTGTCCCTAGCCCTCGGGAGGAGATAACATTCACTCCCCATTCAAGGGAGGGATTAAGGGTGAGGTGGATCTGAAATATTCCCACTTTTTTCAAAGGGGGGACCTGGGGGTTTCTTCTCCCCTTCTTGTCATTCCAGCCTCCAAGCTGGAATCCATTTCCCATGTTGTTCTTCCTCACTCTCTCACTTCTTCACTTCCTCACTTCTTCACTTATTTACTTTTCTCCCTATTCGTCCGGAACAAACAGTAGAAAAATCCGTAAATAAAATTAAAAAAAGAAATTAATAATAAACAATTTCATAAAAATAAATTTTATAAAGCTATGAACAGGATAAAGTACTCTTTAATTTTCATATCAGCTTCGCTGATATTTCTGGTTTCAGGATGCGGAGTTCTTCCGCCGCCGTTTTTTTTCAATAGTTATCACCATTCCGACAGGCATAGAGACAGGGAGGACAGGAAGGTTCATATTAATTCAGGAGAAAAATTTCACGAAAAACTTCAAAGCAAAATTCACGATAAGCTTGAAAAAATGAAAATCAAAATTATGAACAAAAATGATTCTCTCGGTGATAAAATGAACCGGATGCATGACAGGCTTGAGCATATGCATATCAAGATAGATTCATTGAACAAAGAATTAATTATTTTGAACGATTCATTTCCATCTGACATGAATATTGAAATCAATCTGGATAAACTGGATGAAACAATTAATTCTTCATTAGAAGATCTTGATAAAGAGATTGAACTATCCGTAAACGGCTCTCTGGTGCATCTGGAAGACATGGATATTGATGATAAGGATATGGAAGATTTTGATATTAATCATGATAGTTTTGACATTAAATTTGAAAAAATTGATGGTGATAAAGTCATGATAATAAAATATTTTGATGAGGATTTGCAAGAATGGAAAGAAATAAAGATAAACATGCCCCGTATAAAAAGTGAGTAGTCCCGATTCTCGGGTTCATCGGGGGGATCTACGCTGCGCTCCGATAAGTAGTGAGTGGTGCACCCCTTGTCCCTATGCTTGCCCACCATGGTGTGGCTCCAGCGTGGGGACGTTTTTTATTCTTTCCCTCGTTACAATGGTCTACCGTTGTAACGCGTTTTTCAATCATCCTCGTTACGAAGGAACACGAAGTACGAACATAAAGATTCCACTCGTCGGTGAACAAGCACGAAGAAAAAATCAACACGGGAAGCAAATTATAAATTCACACTGAACGAAATTTTTGTATTCAATGCTGAGAACACTTTTTTTATTGTTCCAATGGTAATGTTTGTAGAACCCTTTTCAAGTTTAGAAATCTGTGCCTTCTTTACTCCAATTCTCTGGCCTAGTTTTTCCTGTGTTAGATTATTCTTTAATCGTGCAGTTTTAATTATCTCTCCGAGAATATCCATTTGAAGTTCAAATTCAAATCCGTCTCTTTTGGAATCACCAACTTTTCCAATGAATTTGTCTTTTACTTCGTCAAGCGAGTAAATTCGAAGTTTATTTTTAGTTCTCATATTAATTATTTTAAAAAATAAATTTTTCTTAAATTTTCTGCTTTAATAATTTCTTTTCCCTGCACTTTGTCTTTCTTTTTTATCAATCCTGTAGCTGCAATAACTAACGTTTTATTGCTTTCTATTTTGTCCCAGAAAGCTAAAAGCCGGTATTGTAATTTATTAAACTCAGTTCTAAATTCCCAAATTGTTTCGGATAATTTCTTAAACAGCTTTGGATCATTCAAATACCTTGATTTATTAACATTGTAAAGTATTTTGTTCCTTGTCTTTTCATCAAGTGTTGATAAAAATTCTATTGCATCTTCAAGAAATTCTACGTCAAATTTAGCATTCATTATTCTATAAAATTAACACCATAACTTAATATAAGTTTCCATAAAAGTAAACTCTAAAAAGTAAAATAAATATTTTCCCCTCGTTCCTACGCTCCAGCGTGGGGACGTATTTAACCCACAGCTGTCCAAAATAAATTTGGAACTTTAATAAATGTTTAATTTTATAAAAAATATTAATCATTTTGGACAGCTGTGTATTTAACCATACAGAGAATTATTTTCAGAACTGACATTTTCAAAGAATTTTCATAAATTTAAAAAATTAAAAAAACAAAGATGAGCAAATATATACTGTTTTTATTGTTACTTGTTTTAACCCTGCCGGCAAAAATCATCTCTCAGGAAAAAGAGCATCCGATTGATGTCATTATGGATTCCTGTATGGAAAAAGATCCTTCAACATTCGGTTCGATTAAATGTGTTGAAGAAGCATCGAAGTTATGGGATGCTGAAATTGAAAAATACAATAAACTTCTCCTTGGTATCCTCGACGCTGAATCTGTAAAAATATACAAATCTGCACAGGCAGAATGGCTGATTTACAAAGAAAAGGAACTGGCAAATATTGACCGGATCTACTCTCAGATACAGGGGACGATGTTTTTGCAAATAGCTGCGGGAGAAAAACTCGATATTGTTAAACAAAGAGCGCTCCAGCTACAAAGCTATTACGACGATCTGGAAAAAAATTAAAATTAACAGAGGAACAAGAAGAATAAACTCGAAGTATCACGAAAAAAACGGAGAATAATCACGAAGTACCACGATGATTTCTCTTGTTACAATGGTCTACCGTTGTAACGGGAGAAATACTTTCCCAATCGGGAGATGACCCAAGGGGTATTCGGGAAAGAGAAAAAAGGGGGAAAGGCGAGAATAAAAATATAAAAAACGAATATTTTACTGAATTAGAACAGAAGTTGGTTGTTTCTTATTCCTTCCATTTAATAAATGTGGAATTCCTCGTGGTGTCCTGACTTACGTTTCCGACAAGAAGGAATCTACTACCTGACACGTATCGTTAGGAAACTCCCGACACCTTGACACAAAATGTTATCGTTATGGTCTATGTTTTTTCCATTTCAAACCGGAATTTTTTTCGTATTTTTTTGAACTTTTTTCGTAATTTCCGAGTTTTCAAATTTATACGTCACATATTTGAATATAAGTGACTTTTTTTTAAAACGAAATACGACTAATTTAGTCCTGTTTTAATTTGATAGAAATTAACGATGAAAACACACGGGAATGAAAAGGAAAAAGATGAACTTAATAACTAAAAATAAATAACTTATGGATGATGAAGATGTAATGCTGGAAAAACTTACCGGAAGCGATTATAAGTACGGCTTCACGTCGGAATTTGAAACGGATTCTATCGCTAAAGGATTGAATGAGGATGTCGTAAGGTTTATTTCGAAAAAGAAAAACGAACCTGATTTTATGCTCGAATACAGGTTAAAAGCATACAGGCACTGGCTTATTATGAAGGAACCGATATGGGCTAATGTCCATTATCCGAAAATAAATTATCAGGATATAATCTATTACTCAGCACCGAAGAAAGCAAAGACTTTGAACAGCATCGAAGAGCTCGATCCGGATATAAAAAAGGCATACGATAAACTCGGAATTCCCCTGGAAGAACAGTTATTTCTTGCGGGAGTTGCTGTTGATGCCGTTATGGATAGCGTTTCGGTTGTTACTACTTACAAAAATAAACTGAAAGAACTTGGAATTATTTTTTGCTCGATGAGCGAAGCCATTACGGAACATCCAGAACTTATAAAAAAATATCTTGGTTCCGTAGTCCCTTATTCGGATAATTACTTCACCACTCTGAACTCGGCAGTCTTCAGCGACGGCTCATTTGTTTACATACCAAAAGGCGTAAGATGCCCGATGGAACTTTCGACATATTTCAGGATAAATGCGGCAAACACAGGGCAGTTTGAAAGGACACTTATAGTTGCCGATGAAGGAAGTTATGTGAGTTACCTTGAAGGATGCACGGCACCGATGAGGGACGAAAATCAATTGCACGCCGCAGTGGTAGAGCTGATAACAATGGATAATGCGGAGATAAAATATTCAACCGTGCAGAACTGGTATCCGGGTGATAAAGAAGGCAAGGGCGGAGTTTATAATTTTGTTACAAAAAGAGGAATGTGTGCGGGAGTGAATTCCAAAATTTCCTGGACACAGGTTGAAACCGGCTCTGCTATTACGTGGAAATATCCAAGCTGCATTCTGAAAGGCGATAATTCGGTAGGGGAATTCTATTCCGTAGCACTTACGAATAATTATCAGCAGGCAGATACGGGTACAAAGATGATTCATCTTGGAAAAAATACAAAGAGCAGGATAGTATCAAAAGGAATCTCGGCGGGATTCAGTAACAATAGTTACAGAGGATTGGTACGGGTTGCGGAAAATGCCGAGAATGCAAGAAATTATTCACAGTGTGATTCATTGCTGATGGGTGATAAAAGTGGAGCACATACTTTTCCGTATTTTGAAATCAAAAACAGGAGTGCTATTGTAGAGCACGAAGCAACCACCTCTAAAATCAGTGAAGATATTTTATTCTACTGCAATCAGAGAGGTTTATCACAGGAAGATTCAATTGCTTTGATTGTGAACGGATATGCGAAGGAAGTTTTGAATCAGCTGCCGATGGAGTTTGCAGTTGAGGCGCAGAAACTTCTTGCAATAAGCCTGGAAGGAAGCGTGGGATAAAGAGTAAGTAAGTAGGTGAATAAGTGAGAAAGTGAATAAGAGAAAAGAGAATAAGTAATTAGTGGTTGGTGATTAGTGATAAAACCAAAAATAAAAAAGCAAAAAGAAATAAGAGGGGAAGTGAGTAAGTGAATAATAAGTAATTACAAACAACTAAAGAACCAAACAACAAATAACCGATAAATATGTTATCAATAAAAGATTTAAAAGCAGGGATTGAAGGGAAAGAAATTTTAAATGGTATCAATCTGGAAGTGAAGCCGGGAGAGGTGCACGCAATAATGGGACCGAACGGTTCAGGTAAAAGTACCCTTGCAAGCGTGCTTGCCGGGAAGGAAAACTTTGAAGTGAGAAGCGGAGAAGTTTTATTCGAAGGAAAAAATCTTCTGGAACTTTCACCTGAAGACAGGGCGAGGGAAGGTATTTTTCTTGCATTCCAGTATCCGGTGGAGATACCCGGTGTATCGAACACAAATTTTATGAAAACCGCAGTAAATGAAGTGAGAAAGTACAAAGGACTTGAGCCGCTTAGTTCGGTTGATTTCCTTAAACTTCTGAAAGAGAAAGCCGCACTCGTCGGGATGGATAAAACAATGACAAGCAGGTATGTAAATGTTGGTTTCTCGGGCGGCGAAAAGAAGAGAAATGAAATATTCCAGTTAGCAATGCTGAATCCGAAACTTTCCATACTTGATGAAACAGATTCCGGACTTGATATTGATGCATTGAAAATTGTTGCTGAAGGTGTGAACAAATTGAAAACAAAAGACAATGCCTTTATCGTCATAACGCACTATCAGAGACTTCTGGATTATATTATCCCTGATTTCGTGCACGTATTGAACGAGGGAAAAATAGTATTATCGGGCGGGAAAGAGCTGGCACTCGAACTTGAAGAAAAAGGATACGACTGGCTGAAAAACGGAGAAAGAATTAATAATTAGTAATTAATAATTAATAGCAGAAGTTATATAGAAATTAACCCGTTTTGTCATTCTGAATTTATTTCAGAATCTCATTTATTAGTGGTTAGAACAGACCCTGAAACGAGTTCAGGGTGACAAGGTAAATTTATAAAAATAATTAACATCAATACAAGGAAAAAATATGACACAAGGTTTTGATTTAAAAGATAAAGTAATAAAATATTTCACGGAGTTTGAAAATTCTTTAAATGGATTTGCCAAAGATGTGAATGGAGATACTACGAAGATACACTCAATAAGAATTGATGCAATCAAAAGGTTTGAAAAGATTGGATTTCCGGAATTCAAAACCGAAGAGTGGAAATACACAAATATTAGACCAATAACGGGAAAAGATTTCACACTCGCTCCTGAGGCATCTGCGTTAACTTCAGAAAACGTAAAAAAGTTTATAATCCCGGGGCTCAAAGCAAATATTCTTGTGTTCATAAACGGAAAATACTCGGAGAAATTTTCTAAGATAATATCCAAAGACAAAGATGTTTTTATCGGAAGTCTGAAATCAGGATTAATTCAGCACAAAAATATCATTGAAGAACACTTTTCGAAATATGCAGTTTATAATAATGACGGGTTCACAGCCCTGAACACGGCATATGCAATAGACGGGGCGTTCGTATATGTGCCGAAAGGTATAGTAGTTACAGAGCCCGTGCATCTGATATTTATTTCGGATAATAATTCTTCCGATGTACTTTCACAGCCGAGAAATTTAATTATCTGCAGTGAAAGTTCAGAATTAAATATATTAGAAACATATCATTCATTAAACAGCAATTACAGTTTTACGAATGTAGTAACCGAAGTTTATTCGGGCATTAATTCCCGAATCGAGCATTATAAGATACAGGATGAAAATGATAAAAGTTTTAATGTAAATACAACGCAGGTACGGCAGGAAAAGGACAGTTATTATAATTCGCTTACCATCACGTGGGGCGGAAGTATTGTAAGAAATAACCTTAACTCAGCATTATCCGGAAAAAACGGAGAATGCCATTTTCTTGGATTATATCTTTCGAAAAATATTGAATTATTCGATAATCATACATTAGTGGACCACGCCGTTCCGAATTGCTTCAGCAATGAACTATATAAAGGAATACTCGATGACAATTCAAGCGGAGTATTCAACGGTAAAATTATGGTGAGAAAAGATGCACAAAAAACGAATGCATATCAATCGAATAAGAATATAATTCTTTCAAAAAAAGCTTCGATTAATTCGAAACCCCAGCTTGAGATTTTTGCAGATGACGTTAAGTGCAGCCACGGTGCCACTACAGGGCAATTGAATCCTGAAGAGCTATTCTATCTGATGTCTAGAGGGATAGGGAAAAAAGAGGCGGAAAATATGCTGCTCATTGCTTTTGCAAATGATGTAATTGAAAATATAAAGATAGAACCACTGAAAGAAATGCTGTTTGATACATTGGTTGAGAAATTGAAGAAAGATTGAATTTATGTATGTTCCCAAAGGAGAGACTGTGTGAATACTGTCATCCTGAGGAACGAAGTGACCGAAGGATCTCATTTCCATTCTGTTTCTGGGATTCTTCGCTGCGCTCAGAATGACAAATTGTGATTCTCACTCTGTCTCAGGGCTTTTGGAATGAATTGAACAAAAATTTAAAAATGCAGTAAAAGATATTTTATAAACTAAATATATACAAAAGTGACTTTCGATGTAAATAAAATACGCAATGATTTTCCGATACTGAAACAAAAAATCAACGGAAAGCCGCTTGTATATTTCGATAATGCAGCCACTTCACAGAAGCCGCAGATAGTGATCGACACACTGAGAAAATACTATGAAGAGTATAACAGCAATATTCACAGGGGAGTACACTTCCTTAGTGCCAAAGCAACTGATAGATATGAGGCAGCGCGAAACCGTATTAAAGAATTCATTAATGCAGACAAATCAGGTGAAATAATTTTCACAAAAGGAACAACAGAAGCGATAAATTTAGTAGCAAGTTCTTATGGTGAGAAATTTCTGAAAGAAGGTGATGAGGTGATAATTTCAGAAATGGAGCATCACTCAAATATTGTCCCCTGGCAGTTACTTCGCGATAAAAAGAAAATAGTTCTAAAAATTATTCCGGTAAGTGACAGCGGGGAGATAATATTCGAGGAATTTGAGAAACTGATTTCAAAGAAAACAAAGTTTGTATCCATCGTTCATATTTCCAATTCCCTTGGAACAATTAATCCTGTCCAGGAAATGATTAAGGTTGCTCACAAACACAAAATACCCGTGCTGGTGGACGGAGCGCAGTCAGTGCCTCACAGCCAGATAGATGTGCGGTATCTCGATTGTGATTTCTTTGCATTCTCGGGGCATAAAGTATTTGGTCCTACCGGAATCGGGGTTCTTTACGGTAAAAAAGAATTTCTTGAGAAAATGCCGCCGTATCAGGGTGGCGGCGATATGATAAAGAATGTAACTTTTGAGAAGACGACTTATAATGACCTGCCTTACAAATTTGAAGCAGGGACTCCTAATGTTGCAGGTGTAATTGGTATGGGAGCGGCAATTGACTATATTAATTTTGTCGGAATGGGAAATATTTCTGCTTACGAAAAAGAATTACTGAAATACGCAACAGAAAAACTTACACAGATCCCGGAATTAAGAATAATCGGAACGGCAAAGCGGAAAGCAAGTGTGATTTCTTTTCTGGTGGGGAATATACATCCTTATGATGCCGGAATAATACTCGACCAGCTTGGGGTTGCTGTCAGGACGGGTGTACATTGCACACAGCCGATTATCGACCGGTTTAAAATACCCGGGACGGTGAGGGCATCATTCAGCTTCTATAACACAAAAGAAGAAATTGATATTCTGGAGTATGGCATTAAAAAGGTAATTAAAATGTTAAAATAAATATAGTATGGAAAATTTTACTATTCAGGAAATTGAGGATGAGATAGTAAGTGAGTTTGAAATGTTCACTGACTGGTCAGATAAGTACGAATATATAATTGAACTTGGTAAAAAATTGCCATTGATAGATGAGAAATATAAAACGGAAGTAAATAAAGTTCAGGGATGCCAGTCGCAGGTGTGGCTTCACTCGGATTTAGAAAACGGAAGACTGATATTCAGTGCGGACAGCGATGCGATTATAACAAAAGGATTGATAGGACTATTAATAAGGGTATTGTCGAATCAAAAGCCCGCAGATGTAGCAAATGCTAAACTTGATTTCATAGAAAAAATAGGAATGAAGGAGCATCTTTCATCAACAAGGGCAAACGGACTCGTTTCTATGATTAACCATATGAGACGCATTGCGCAAAAAGAAGCAAATAAAAATTAGCATCGGAATCACATAAAAAATGGAAGAGACAAAAAAATCAGAAGCACAAAAGGATAACACCGTGCAGGCTCATAGCACAGAAGAGATAAAAGAGGAAGTAATGAAAGTTTTACGTACCTGCTACGACCCGGAGATACCTGTTAACATAGTGGATTTAGGGTTGATTTATGATATTAAAATCGCAACTAACGGCGATGTGTTTGTAGTGATGACGCTCACTTCTCCTGCCTGCCCTGTTGCAGGGATACTTCCGCCTGAAGTTCAGCAAAAATTAAAAGACCGTCCTATGATTCACGATGCAAGAGTAGAAATCACTTTTGACCCGCCCTGGTCTCCCGACCGAATGTCCGAAGAAGCAAAACTCGAACTGGGATTCCTGTAATACTCATAAGATAAATATCATCATTACAGTTTGTTATTCATTCTAAAACTCATCGGATGAATTACCAACGTTACTGCTTGTTATTCATCCGATGAGTATTTGAAATTCATAACATCGTATCTATTTCTTTAGCAATATTTATATCTTTCTCCGTAATGCCACCGGCTGTATGTGTTGAGAATGAGACTTTTACTTCTGCATATTTCAATGTAAGATAATCAGGATGATGATCATGCTGCTGGCATAATCCGCAAATACCGCTGACGAGAGCCATAGTCTGAGGAAAATTTTTTGTTTTAAATATCTTTACAATTGACTTATCTACTACTTTCCATCCTTTTTTCTGAATTATCTTCAGTGTTTGGTTTGTCGTTGAAATTTTTTGTACTTCTTTTTTTATTTTGCTTTTCATAGAACTTAAACTCTATTTCGGTTTTTTGTTTAATTAGTGATGTAAAATATTTTTTATTCTGCATTTCGTTATGATTTGTTTTATGAAACGCATTTTTAACTTAAAAAGTTTAAAGTTTTCATTCCCCGCGGTATAAAAAAAGACAAGGGGCTAAAACCTCTTGTCAAATTACTCTTTTATAATTACTAATTATCGAAGCGTAGCGTAGATCCCGATGAACCTGTGAATCGGGACTCATTATTAATTGCTAATTGCTCACTGTCCTTGTGCCAGTGTATATCCGGCTTCACCATTGAAATCATATAAATGCTCGGTCTTAATGAAATCGAAACCTGCGTCGTATATTTTTGTTAATAATTCAATTATCTGATGATGTGTGATTGGTTTCTCTTTGTTCTTGCCCATAAATCTGCAGCTCCAGTGGTCAGAGCAGAAATTCTCAAATGCTTTTCCGGGCCAGACTTTTATACCGCGATTGCTAATCACCTGCAATTCAAGATGTTCTGTCGTAACCTTTTTCATAAGTTCTCCCAGATCTAACGATGTTCCAAAATTCCAGTCAATAAACACATCAATTCCGACAAGATCTTTTACAGATTTTCTTCCTTTCGTTTTTTCAAACGGCTGTTGTTTATATTCGACCTGAGCTTTATACTGAGCGGGCTTTAAAGTTTTAGGAATTTCACCCAGCCTTTGAATCACAGCATCGGCAAATTCTTTTGTGCCGACCTTTACTTTGCTTGTATCGGGTTTGAAAATATCATAGGTATGGATTCCATCTTCGAGAGTCTTCATCCAGGCATTGTGAACCTTTGTTGCAATATCGCCCTGTCCGATATGAACGAGCATCAATACAGCACCCAGCAATAATCCTGATGGATTTGCGAGGTTCTGATTCGCTCTTCTCGGTGCCGAGCCGTGAATTGCTTCAAACATAGAACATTGCTCACCTACGTTTGCAGAACCAGCAAGCCCTACCGAGCCGGACATTTGTGCGGCTACATCAGAAAGGATGTCTCCGTAAAGATTTTCCATTACAAGCACATCAAAATTTTCCGGTGAAGATGCCATTTTTGCTGCACCGATATCTATAATCCAGCTTTCTTTTTCAATATCAGGATATTCCTCGCCTATTTCGTCGAATACTTTATGGAATAAACCATCGGTCATTTTCATAATATTATCTTTCATAAAGCAGGTCACTTTTTTTCTGTCATTGTTTTTTGCATATTCAAAAGCATACCTTACTATTTTTTCACTGCCGGGTCTCGAAATTAATTTCAGGCATTGATATACCTGCTCGGTTTGCCTGTGTTCGATTCCTGCATATAAGTCTTCTTCGTTTTCCCTTACGATTACTAAATCCATCACAGGATGTTTCGTCTTTACATAAGGATAATAAGATATCACAGGTCTTATGTTTGCATAAAGTCCGAGTGTTTTTCTTGCAGTTACGTTCAAGCTTTTATAGCCGCCGCCTTGCGGGGTTGTGATAGGTGCTTTCAGAAAAACTTTTGTCCTTCTTAGCGACTCCCATGCAGATGGTTCGATGCCCGCTGTATTTCCGCGGAGGTAAACTTTCTCACCGATTTCGATTTCTTCGATATCGACTCTTGCTCCGGCTTCAAGTATGATTCTCAAAGTGGCGTCCATAATTTCAGGACCGATTCCGTCTCCGTGTGCTACGGTAATAGGTATGTTTTCTGACATAAATTTTTCTCTTAAATGATTAATGTTAAATTTACTGAAAATACAAAATCTATTCGTTATTTTAAACAAATTATTATTAATAACAAAATGGTCATAACCTTCGAGAAAAATTTAAGAGAAAAAGCAAATGAACTTAAAGAAAATTTAAGAAAAGAGAATATAAACGCGGCACTTAATGAAGATAGCTGGGAGGAATACTGCGTATCAATGAACATCAAACATGCAGGCATTGATATAGGCGATGTGAAAATATATTACAGTCCGAATAAAAAAACATATAAATACATAAACCTGATAAAAGATAAAAACTTTAAAGAAATAATAAAAAATATTCAGAACAGTTCGGATATTAAGGATGTATATACCAATAAAGGATACGAGATTGATGTTGACGGCTCTTATCAGAAAGGCAGGACAGCATACGGAGCAATTATCAGGAAAAACGGAAAAGTAATAAAAAAATTATCAGGAGAAGTTACTGAAAATGAAACAGACGGCTCAAGGCAGATTGCAGGGGAATTACGTGCTGTCGAAGAAACAGTGAACTGGTGCAAAGAAAATAAAATAAATGACATCACGATCTATTATGATTACGCGGGAATTGAAAACTGGGCAAGAGGGAGGTGGATGGCAAAAAAAAACATTACTAAGAAATATGCTATGTTTATAAATAAAGCAGGAATGAAGATTAATTGGGTAAAGATAAAAAGCCACACGGGAGTATTCTGGAACGAAGAAGCAGATAAACTGGCAAATAAAGCAATTAGTAATTAGTCCCGATTTGCAGGCTCATCGGGATCTACGCTATGCTTCGATAATTAGTAATTAATAATAAAAATTACGCAAAAAATTGTAAACAGTCAGTTTTGTAATGCTGAACTTGGTTCAGCATCTAAGTTCTTTTCCGATGTTTCATACGAGATCCCGAAATAAATTCGGGATGACAAAATTTAGTTCTCGGATTCTTTTACTGTATAGTTAGGAGTTACCTCCTGACTTTTCTGCTTTACATTACTCATCGGATGAATTACCAATATTACTGCTTGATATTCATCCGATGAGTTCGTTGATGATTTTATTTAATTACCATTCCTCCATAAAGATCGGAGCCCGCCCAGGCGGATTTTCAAGATTTCTGATTAAATGACTATCGTCATTTAATCACCATCAGCTTTTTCGTCTCCGAAAAGTTTCCGGCAGTTAGTCTATAAAAATATATTCCGCTTGAGAGATTTCCTGCATTGAATTCAGTGATGTATGATCCTGCCGGAACATTACCATTTATTATCGATACAACTTCCTTTCCAAGTAAATCGTAAACTTTTAATGTAACCAATCCGGATTTTGGAATATCGTATTGTATCTTCGTCGTTGGATTAAACGGATTCGGATAGTTCTGATAAAGCTTGAATCCGGTAGGAGTTTCATTTACATTTCTTGTAATACCAACTGGATTCTGGGCAAGATTTATCTGGTAAATCCCGTTACCGTGCGTTGTCGCACGGAGCTTTCTGTTTGCATTTACTATAGATAAATCGAACACAATAGCGTAGGGCATACCGTTCCGGAACTCGCTCCAGCTTGTTCCTCCATTAGCAGATACATAAACTGCAAGGTCATTTCCGACGTAAATATTCTGAGGATAAAGCGGGTCGGTTACAATGCAATGGTAAGGCAGGTCAGGTAAGTTTCCTGTAATGTCAATCCAGCTTACTCCTCCGTTCGTTGTTTTAAATACATGCCCTGAACTGAATCCACCATAAGTTACATAAACTATATTTGCATTAACTCCGTCTATATGTATATCTGTTGGATACCGGTTTGGTAAAACATTGGTATCAGCAATTTCTGTCCACACCGTTCCGCCATTTACACTTTTAAAAATGCTTGCTCTTAAAGTTGAACCAATGGTAGGGGGGATGACTCCGCAATAAAGTGTATCTGTACTATTATTAGAACAAGCAAGAGAAAGTACTTTCCTGCCGCCAAAACTACCATAAGGTCCCTGCCAACTTCCTGAACCGGTTGTTGATTTATAAACTGTAACCCCTCCGATATAAACATAATTAGGATTCGATCTGCATACAACATAGGGAGCGCAGAAGCAATAGTTCGCTTCACTGCCTGAATTTGAAGGAGCGATATCTGTCCAACTTACCCCACCATCAGTTGAACGATTTATATCACCCCAACCATATTCTGTATAACAGATACTATTGTTTTGAGAATTTACTGCACTGCTAAAACCATCACCCACAAATGTTTTATACCACGCTGTGGTACCCTGATAAAATACAGCCCTGTTATCCTGTAAGCCGCCGACGCAGAAAATTGAATCTGTATAGGATTGACCGAGACTTGCATAAAACTGTGTAGTTACATATCCTCCGTTGCAGGAATAAAATGTAGTTCCGAAATCGTTTGACCGGTATAACCCCCCATCTGTGACAGAATAAATTTTATTCGGGTCTTTCGGATTAGATGCAAAATAATGCTGGTCTGCGTGGGAAAAGTTAGTAGATGTGCCGCCTTCCGGTTGCCCGGGAGGTGTTGCTCCATCTATCCAACCTTGCCAATTAGATAATTTTGTAAAAGATGTTCCACCATTAATTGATCTGTACACATCCAGATTACCCAAGAGAACATTATTTTGATTGTTATTCTTTATTAAGAAAGCATTATTATACCATCCCTGGTTTGTCATAAAACCTGTGTTATTATATTTTTGAGTCCAGCTATTTCCTCCATCTGTGCTCATATATAAACCCACGTAGGAATTACTTGGATTAGTTGGGTCGTTGGCAATGCTTGCAAATATGACATTAGGATTTCCCTGGTAAATACCCAATGTAGTTTTTCCTGACCAAAAAGTCGGTAATCCATGCGTTCCGTCAGACAGTTTAATCCATGATGTACCTGCATTTGTTGATTTGTAAATCCCGACATTGGAATTTGGAATGTTATTGCTTAAATTACCAACAGAAGCAATCAAAATTGTTGTATCGATTGGATTAAGCACTAAATCCATTCCCATCAGATAATTTAAAACCTGATTCCAGTTTGCACCTGCATCATAAGATTTATAAATACCCTCGCTTGTTGCGGCATATAATATATTAGGGTTTTTCGGATTGATAATCACTTTCCACACGCCTCTCTGATTATTGTAAGACCAGTCAAGCGATTTAGTCCAGGTTGTTCCGCCATTTGTCGTTTTCAAAATACCGATTCCATACATACCACGGGTTACGCGGACGTTAACACCATTATTAACTGAATACTGGTAGCCGTAATTTTCTCCCGTACCGATGAACATTACATTCGGATTAGTTGAATCTATAGCAATAGAACTTACTGCAAGACTGGGATAACCTGTGTTTATAAGTGTCCAGGCGCTTGCTCCCAGGCCGCCGGTTGTTGATTTCCATAAACCGCCGGATGCTGAGCCCATAAAAAGTGTAGCCGTATCAACCGGATGTACGGCAAGGCAAAGACTTCTTCCGCCTACATTATTCGGACCAATTGATTGCCAGGCTTCCATATTATCGAGGTTCTTATCCTGTGCAAGATTATTTTTTGAATATTCGAATGCTTCGTAGAATTTTTCCTGTGGAATGTCTTTATCCGGATAGGCACGTATCTGCGATATCCACTGCATTGATTCGAGTGCTCCGGATGATGTTTCTTCATTTTCGGTAAAAGATTCTTCGTTATGCTGAATAATTCCAGGTAAGATACCGAGAGATATTATAAGTAATAATACAATATAAACTTTTAAAAGGAATGATGAATTTTGTTTCATTTATTCAAATATTATTTGTTGAAAACTCTTAATATCCGATATTAAAAACAATACAAAAGAAATAAAGTGAATCACTAATCAGTTGAATTACAGGTATTACCGCTTGTATTTACAGGATGAGTTTCTTGTTCCCAATCCCCTGAGATCGTGTGAGAACTGTCATCCTGAGGAACGGAGTGACCGAAGGATCTAGTTTCCATTCTGTTTTTGAGATTCTTCACTTCGTTCAGAATGAGAAATATAGGTTTAAACACACACTCCCCTGATTGGGAACGTAAATTAAATGCCCACTCTCAAAACATTTTCATTAAAAAAACCGCGGGAAAAACATCGGTGCTTTGTCCCTGTACTCCATATATTCCTGTCCAAATCTTTTAATGAGTTCCGGCTCTTCGATTTTTTTAAGCTCGATTACATTAAGAATTACGAAAACCGGTGTTACAATAACGTAAGTGAAACAGAACCAGTACATATTCCAAAACCAAACAACTGAAGGAAAACCCCGTAAGCATTGGATTACGTGAATATGCATAAGGACCTCCGGTAATGACTTTTTTGGGAGGATTCAGAGGAACCGGAGTACCTTTTGACTTAATAAAATATATTACGCAAATGCAAACAAGCACAATGCCAAATGCTATTAACGGCAGACCTATCATCAGATTTAACGGGCGGGAAACGAAAGAAGAAAAATTTAAAGCTGAATCAAGAAAGAATGCAAAAAAATCAAAGCCGAAACAAAACTTACAAAAAATATAAATCCGACCAGAGTCATTAAATTCCTCCGGAACTTACTGCCTGTTGCAACTTCGAATAGAGAATTGATCCATTTTTCGCTGAGAGACATTTTATACCCCCATTAAAATTATTACAATATATTTGTTGAAAGATAAATAAACAGAAATGAAAAAACCCGCTAAAAGAAAATTAGTAATTAATAATTAAAGAACAAAAAAGAGCAGATAGTAATTAGTAAAAGTATTTTTTCACTCTCGTTTCTCATCCAACAATTGGGAACATAAGATCAGCTTCCTTCTGCTGATTTTAATGTCTCGGGGGTAAAATATCCTTCTTTCAATTCGTTATTTACAAACCACTGACATTTTACATCCCCATCCTTGTAACCCTTGGAAGCTTTTAGAAGTAATTCTATATTTTTTATTTTCTGGTCTCTGGAGTCGCCGATGATTTTATTCACGGTCATATTGGGACCGCCAGATTTTAACTGAACAATATCGCCTGTTTTAAATATATTTGTGTCGGGCATTGTTTTACTCATTAAATTTAAAAATTTTATTCTTGATTTGCTTAATAATATTTTACCCTGAATAAAACACTAAGTTACAGTGTTTTCACTTTTGATTCTGGGGGTGCACCTTTATTTATAATCTAATCCGAACAGAACTCCTATTATTTCTTACCCTTGTTACCGGGTGAATCTTTGGGATAAGATTTATCATCGTGACACTCAGTACATTTCGGTGTTGCCGTGAAATCTCCATTCACATGGCAAACATTACATTCAATATCCTTGTGGGCTTCAGAAAGAGTAATACCTGTTACACTGTGATTGAAACTACCTTTTGTAAAATTCTTGTGACAGGATGTGCAATTCCTGTTCAGTTTCTTCGGCATCGCATTACCGTGACATCTTGCGCACGCTAACTGGCTGTGATAGGACTTCAATGTCCATCCAACGGATCTGCCATGATTAAATGGCAATGATTCCTTTTCTGTATGGCATTTCTGGCAGTAATCCATATTGTGACAACTATTACACGGCTTCTGATGCTCCTCCGGCGATTTGGTTTTCTTTACAGGATTGGTAAGATCTTTTGGGTTTTTTGTATCATGACATTTTATACAATTATCCTGACTATGACAGATTTTGCAATCTATTTTAAATAGCTTATTGTGTTCATCGTGGAAGAAGGTAACGGTTTTTCCTTCATCATAATTTGTTTCCCATACAAGTTTTGCGGGTTCAGTACGGGTTGGATGAGTTTTATTCGTAATAGCAGTGATTTGTTCTTTGCTAAGCGGTTGAGTGTTTGCATCTTTTCTTAAATGGCATTGCGAATTGCATCCGTTTTCATGACTCCACTGTAAATGACATGCAGTACACTGGCGATGGTAGGCGGCTTTCAAATCAGGAACCGAAACATCTTCACGGGTTCGTATATTATCGTGACACTCACGGCAATTTAATATAGGTCCGGTAGTATTGTAATGATGGCAGTTTGTACAACCGGAGGACATTTCTGCCATCTGCGAATGTATTTTGTGTGAAAAGACAACCCCGGTATATTTATCCGACATTTGGTCAAGAACCACTACATCAGGACCTTCTTTGGAAGAATGAAAAATAGATTTCATATCGTTGCGGGGACAATTAATCAAGCATGGGTCCTGTTTCGTAGGATATTCGCATGTATGGCAGGATTTACAATTGAGTGCTTGCAACGAATGGTCTGATGGTATATCCTTATTAGTATTTATCAGATTCTGGACAGATGAAATTTTATCATTAGTTTTTACAATTTCTGATTTTGTCCGGGGTAACAAGGTTATAATTATTATATAGCCTATCAGAATTAACGGTATTATAATAAAAAATAGTTTTTTCATTTGTAATTTACCTGTTCTTATACAATTAATTACTTATAATTTTAGATTTTTATTACTCATACTTTATTTTCCTGGCTTATAACCGGGAAATTAATAACAATAGCTCTGTAAGCAAGTACAAGTAATGCTATACATCCTATTGTAACCGATATTTCTCCGATAGACGGATAATAAATATTAGGATTATAAAATGGATTATAAGCTATAATAAAATTATTAACACGATTGAGAAGTACTCCTGCTATTACAAGTGACGAAGCTATAAAAAGTCTGGCAGGAGAATTTTCTGTCTTTTTTGACATGAACATAAAGAAAGCTCTAACCAGTATTGCGATTTCAGTAATAAACATCCAGGATTGAGTATCAAGAATAACAATATATTTGAAAGATTCACGAACAAAGATATCTCCGATTTTGACAGCAAGATATATTGCTAAAATAGGAGCAACCATTTTACCTAGATTTGACAGTACTTCAATTTCCGGTTTCATTTTAAAGCTGCGGGCAGCAATTAGAGACTCAAAGATTATCATCGGAAAACCCACTGCGATAGCCGAAAGAAGGAACAAAAGAGGCAATATGGGAGTCTGCCAGAGCGGATGCATTTTATAACCCGCGATTACCATAAGGGTACCCAGCGAAGATTGATGAAGTGTGGAAAGTACTACTCCTGCAATTATAAATACGAACATTGTTTTTGACAAACCCTTATCGAGAATTCTTAATAATGCATCTACAGGTTTATTCAATATTTTCAGTATCCCTGGTAAATTAACCCTGCCAATAAATCTTTCAGTTACAACCGGAAGAAATTCTATATAAAGAACCGACATAAGATCATTACGCAAATACCTACTTCAAACAAAGCAGAATTTCCATTCCACATTATAAGCGGATGCCAGATATAATAAAAACGTCCGATATCAACGCAAACAGCAAATGCTACTAAAGTATATCCGAGCATAGCAGTTAGTAAAGCAGGACGGACAATTGCGTGATAACTCTCGCGGTGCATAACGTGACCTAAAGCAGCTGAAGTAAAACCACCCGCAGCCAGAGCAATACTGGCGGCAACATCAACACCAATCCATAAACCCCATGGTGTATTATTATCAAGATTAGTAACTGCCCCGATTCCGTATATAAATCTAATAGCTAAAAATACTAATCCGTTAAGTGCTAAAACGCTTATTATAAGGACACCGGGAGTAAAAAAGCGATGTTTAACAGGAGTCGGTATCATAATTCTTCCTCCTTCTTATCGGGTTTTGGTTCATGACTGTCTTCGATGTCTTCTTCCTTGCTTCGCTTGGTGATCCACATAATAATTCCCAGCAATGCATATAAAGTAACCGGAGGTACAAAGTAAGCAAAGATTCCGTGCTGTATTGATTCAGATGTTCTGGGAGCGGGATTGACTCCAAGGGTAGGCATTTTAAGCTTATCGAAGTTTTTAGTTGCTAAATACATCCATGATATTCCGCCGATTTCCTGTTCTCCATAAATATGATCCACATAGACATCTGATTTTCGTTTTATTCTGTTTTTTGCTATTCTCAAAAGTTCAGTGCGTTTGCCGAACAAAAGAACTTCATTAGTACAAATATCAACACACGCCGGCAACTTACCATCTTTTCGTCTATCATAACATAAATCACATTTCCTGATATGAGGATCAATTGACTTATTATAATCATATGTAGGTATCTGAAATTGACAGGCGACCATGCAATACCTGCACCCGATACATTTACTGTCATCCCAAACCACACTTCCATCCTCAAGTTTTGATAATGCACCAACTATACAGGCAGAAACACATGCCGGACGTTCACAATGCAGCATTGAAATTTTACGCGTATCGGGAGCAGAGGGTTTTTTTCGTTTTCGAATTCATTGACTACTGTTAATGAATTCGAATCTGTGCGTCTGTATTCTTTAAAAACAGAATTGTCGGCGTAGTTATCAAGATCTGGAGTAGGTAATCATGTGCAACACGGCATGCCCATTCACAGTGACGGCATCCCACACAAACATCAGTATCAACGAGTACCGATTCTATCTTCTGAAAGTATCTTATCGGCTCCTTTAACAGATGAGGCGCCGAGAGTAGCGGCTGAAACTCCGATAGCTGCTGTCTTTAAAAAATCGCGTCTATTCAGATTTTTCATATAATACTATGATTTTTTAAATGTGATTGTGAATTAAGAAATGATTAAAGATATGGTAATATTTCTGTATTTCCAACAATATGGCTGAAGTAACTGATTTATATTGGACAACGATTACTTGATTCTAAGTTATTAATATTATTTAATAAATAAAACATATCTTTTTGTCTAGTGAATCACAGAAAAATATTTTTTATTAATAGAGGTATAAAAAGGGGTAGTTATTAATGTATCAGTTAAGATAATCCTGTCAATCATTGAATCTTATGAATCATGGTTCAGGTTTTGTTCGCCATTTAACTTTTTAACCTTTAAACTTATTAACTTCTCTTACCGGGTGAGTTTTTTTATTTGTGAATTAATATAGTAAAGAATTTGTTATGTCATCTAATTAACTTTTTAATAAACTATAAAAGGAGAACCATATGTTTGTGAAAAATCTATCCACTCCGGATGAAACCCGGAAAATGCCCAAAACGAAAATCGAAGTAATAAATCTCGGCGGTGAAACAATAATGAGAGCCATATTCCAGCCGGGATGGAAATGGTCGGAATGTGTAAAACCGACTGTTGGTACGGATAGCTGCCTTGCGCCTCACGTAAACTATATTGTTTCCGGAAGAATGATGATAAAAATGGATAACGGAACTCAAAAGGAGACCGGACCCGGTGATGCAGCAGTAATTCCTCCGGGACACGATGCCTGGGTCCTCGGGGACGAGGAATGCGTAGCAATTGATTTCGGTGCAGGTAAAATGTACGGAAAAGCAAAATAGCATGATAAATAGTATATCAGATGTTTCATCTCTTTAAGGGATGGAATATCTGATATTGACTTTTCCCGGAAAATTTGTGAAGGCGGCTTTTGTTTCTTTACTGCCTTTAGCGGTGCAGTTTTCTTAACCCTTTTAAATATTTAAGGGCGGAACGATCTGCGTTATAAGTTATAGGAATGTGAATTTCCATTGAGGATTCTTAATATCGTCCCAGCCCTTAAAAATCGTCTTTTAATTAATATGATATAATTAAACTCTGAATTTTGAACTCTTTCTTAATTATAAAGAAAAAAGAATATACTATTAATATGAAGCGTAACAATATGCGAATGATCGAACCTGAAGAAACAGGAGTTATGAGCAAAAATCTTAAGTGAAACCTTCGCATATCTTTATTTACAAATTGTTAAAACTAAAATCCAAGTTAGTTAACTTTTTAATTACTTTCAGGAGAAATATAAGAACTAAACTTTTATCAAATAACCTGACCTGTAAATTTGGTCAAAACTAATTTTCTGAAACTTTGCAGGTATTTTAACACCTGCGGAACATCGATTATCATTTTCCGCAAACCGGACAGAACCAATTGCAACCTTCGGGTGCTTTAGGATGCTCTTTTTCCTGTATGTCTATTGCAAGTTCCCTGAATACATGATAATGCGTGCATTCGAGGAAAAAAGCGTCATACTTGCTGAATGCATAACTGAACTGAAAGTGGTGATAATTGCCAACGTATTTCTTCAATTCCTGGTTCAGGTCAGTATCAGAGCGTCCAAGAGAAAGGACTGAGAAGCCATTTGTTTCGCTGGTGCTTTCCCCGAGGAGGAAATTCCCTACGATACCCTTCGGTACTTTTTTGTCGATAGTCGATAGTTCCAATTTAAAGGGGCCGTATAAATGGGAATTTGTCATAATCGAATTAAATTAAATGGTTAATTAAATATGATAAATTTAAATTATTCTAAGGATTCTACCCATATATGAACAACTTTTCCACCGGGATTATATACATAAATAAGCCATGCACCATTTTCATAAACTCTTACATAGGTAAATACATCTCCCGGGTCGGTGATGGTAACATCATTTTTCGCCAGAACCGCAGTGCTGCTGAAAGTAAAAGTTGAGAATAAAATTGCTAAGAATGCAAATAAAGTTACAATTAATTTTTTCATTTCGATTTCTCCTGTTTAATTTATTTTAATATTTTTTAAGTTATTTAATTTTCTTGTGTAAAATTAATAAGATTAATTTAATTAAGCAAATAATTTTTTTATAAAAAGTTGCTTTTTATTTTATGAAAAAAGTCTATTTTTTTTGTAATATGTTGATTTTTATAAAAATATCACTTATATTAGGTCATAAATTTCTTTAAAAATGTTGCTTAGCCGGAAAGGGCAAAAATTTATGAAAAATAAAATAATAGATATACTTAAATCATTCTCTGCGGATGAGATAAAAAAATTTAATATATATCTTGCTTCTCCTTATTTTAACAGAAGCCGCAAAATACAACGATTATATGCTGAAATTATAAACTTTTCCCCTTTTTATAATTCTGCTGAATTTAGTTATAAAAATTTACATTTCAAAGTCAGTCCTCATATCCCATATAATTCCGTCACAATGAGGAGACTTCTCGCCGATCTGGAAAAATATGCCCTTGATTTCCTGAGACAGATAAATCTGGATAAGGATGAAATCAGCACGCATAATTACCTGCGTGACGAACTCCAGTCCCGGTCACTTTCAAAATTGTTCGAAAACAGTGTAAATGAATTCGAGGAAAAATTCGGCAGTGAGAATTATATAGACGAAAGATATTTTATAAATAAACTGAATCTAGAAACGGATAAGCTCAATTATTCATACATTAGCAAGAATCTTTCGAAGAAATTGAATGTGAACTCGCTTATTCTTTACCTTGTAACAGCAAGTAAATACCTTTTCCTCTACTTCACGATGAAAATGGTATCTTATTACCTCAATTTGCAGACTATGCAGGCTAATTACAAAGATACCGAAGAACGAGATTCGCTTTATAAATTTCTTGTAAAATTCTTTGACGGCATAGATAATTTTTACCTTAAAGAATTCCTGAAAGATAAAGTGAACGATTATTATTATGTCTATGATATTTATTTTAATCTTTTCAAGGCATTTTCCGGCAAAATGGACTTGAGATATTATAATAAATGCAAGAAACTTTTAACGGCAAATGCTAAATATTTCAGAACAAGCGAAAAAAATATATTGTTTGGAAATCTTATAAACTTCTGTGAATTAAAGCAAAGAGTAAATCCGGAAGATGAATTTTCTAAAAAAGAACTGTTCCGTTTGTATGATTTATTCCTTTCCAAAAAATATTATGAGACGGAAAACTCGCTCTACCTGCCGATACCTTTATTCCGAAACATTGTAAATTTTGCAATCAGAAACAAAAAATATGCCTGGGCTGAGAAATTCATTAAAATATATTCTAACAGATTATATCCTGATTTCAAAAATGATCTTAAAAATCTTGGTTTTGCGCGGGTTGCATTTAACAGAAATCAGTTTACCGATACATTGAGGTATATGTCAAAAGTGAATCCTGAAGCGCCAAATGCAAAACTGGATTATAAGAATTTAAATATTATGGTGCATTATGAACTCGGGAATTATGAAACCGTTAGAAATGCGATTGAATCTTATAAATTATTTATCAGAGGAAGTGGTGTTGTATCGAAAGAAAATAAGGTATACTACAGGAATTTTATACATTACACTGAAAAGCTCATTAACTTTATCAACAACAGGAATAAAACATATTTCGAATCATTAACGGATAGTATAAAAACTGCAGATATGCTTGTTTATAAAGCCTGGCTGTTGAGCAAAGCTAACGCACTGGCTTCTATGAAGACAAAGGCAGCATAAAGAACATCTTGCGGGAAAAGCGTTTTGCAGTATATGTTACAATGTGCTTTTATTAGTACTGTATTATTAAGAAATTCAATATTCAATATTCAGTTTTACCGGTGTTCCGGTTCGTAAGGAACTGCACGCCTGTATTTTGTGTATAATAATTAGATTTCTATAAAGACTTTTTGTAGTATATTATAAATTTATAAATCTATGAAAAAATTATATTCTCTCTTCTTTCTGATGTTTTTACCGCTTGTGATGTTCGGGCAAGATATTATTTTTACGGATATGTCAACGAAGTTTTCCGGCAGTGATGCCTGGCGGGACTGGAGCATCAGGACGGAAAATAATATCGGCAATCTTAATACAATTTTTTCCGGCAATGATTCGTGGAAGGAATGGCGTGTGGTTATAGGAAGCTTTGAAGGTTCAATACGGACGATGTTTTCTGATGATGATGCCTGGAAGGAATGGCGGTTTGATTTTCAGAATTCCTCAGGCTATATCAGAACAAGATATTCCGGAAATGATGCCTGGCGGGACTGGGACATTTACGATTATAATACAAGTTTATATGCGGGCACTGTTTATTCGGGAGATGATGCGTGGAAAGAATGGCGCATTTACGGTCAAAGAGGGGAAATAAGAGTGAGGTCAAAATTTGGAGGAAATGATGCGTGGAAGGACTGGAGCATCGAAGATAGGATGAGAACTGAAGATAACGGTCTAAAAATGGCTGCCATTTTTGCCTGCATAATCTCTGCAGTAATGCAGAACAAACAATAAAATCCATTGAACTTTCATCACGGAGAAAACGAAGTTTGTTTTCCGCCACATCGATAAAGAGATTTCAAGATGGAAGCATTTCGATGTGGTCGTTTATAATAGGGCAGCGTTAAAATAGTCACATATTATTATAAATCATATAAAAACCACCAAGTATTACCAAAGCTCCGCAGATGCGTTTGATGTATGTAGTTGCTTTTGATTTTTCCGTCCAGTTTAGATATTGCTGGACTTTCTTTGATAATGTTCCTGCCGTAACTATTACTAAAATATGCCCGATTCCAAAAGCAAGAAGTAATATTATGGAATAAATGATATTCGTTTTTGCAACCTGAAATACAACTCCGAGTACAGGCGCCATATATGCAAATGTGCAGGGACCAAGACCAATCCCGAACAAAAGACCAAGTATTAATGCGGCAAGAACTCCTTTTTGTTTAGTCGTCTTTACGCCTGCACCATCCCAGGGAAGTTTTATTATATCCATCAGATATAATCCGATTACAAAAAAAACAATAGCAACAATGTAATTACCAATAACGCCGACATCTCCCATTAGCCTTCCTATTATTGCAGTAATTAACCCAATTAACGCTATCGTGATTAAAATTCCTGCACCGAAAACAAGAGAAATTTTAAACGTCCTTTTTAATGTGATTTCACCCTGAGAACTAATAAATCCAATTACTAATGGAATACCAGAGAGGTGGCAGGGACTTAGAAGAACACTTACTATACCCCATCCGAATGATGCAAAAACGGCAGTGTATGGATTGTCCGTGAGAGCAGAGCTGAGAAAATTAAATATAGAATCAATCATATTATTAGTTTGAAATATTCAATCCCTGCGATTGTAAAAATTTATCAATATCCTCTTCCGGGAAAAATCCCTGGTGACGCATAAGTTCTTTTCCGCCTGCGTCAAGAAATACCTGTGTGGGTATTAAATCAATCCCATATTTTTTTGCAGGTGCATCATCTTTCCATACGTCGTGGAATGTAACTTTCACCTGTCCCGCATATTTTTTCTCTATTGAAGCCATAACCGGCTGCATTTTTTTGCAAGGTATGCAGTTCACAGAGCCAAGTTCGACAAATTCAATTTTATAATCCTGACTGACTGATTGTTTTCCGGAAGTTGTTTTTTGTTCGCTTTTTACATCGTTCTTTTTACAGGATGAAATTAAAATAACGGATACAAACAATAAAAAAATAGAAATTTTAATTGTTTTCATTAATTGATTTCCTCCTTTATCCAGTTTAATATTTGTTCATCTTTAGGAAGTATTCCGCTTGATTTTAATTTTTCATTTATGACAAGCCCCGGTGTAGCCATAATGCCGTATTTAATCATATCCTGAATATCTGTCACTTTTTCGATTTCAGTATTAATATTATTCTTTGCAACCAAATCCCTTACCTGCTGTTCGAGTTTCTTACAGCGTGAACAGCCGACGCCGAGTATTTTTATATTCATAGTTTTAATTATTTATAAATTGATTTATTTCCTTTTCCGTATATTCGAAAAATTTTATTTTGTTATTTGTATATGACCAGATGGAGTCAAGATTTTTCCACTTTTTATTCTCCGAATTTTCAATGATAACAGAGCTGAACAGCAGGTTAAAATCCTTTCTGTAATGTTCATTCTCTTTTTGCTCTATATTTACTTCTTTAAATCTGAATCCCGAACTTAAATATTTTGTTTCTATAAGCTCTTTAATATAATTTTCAAGGTTTATACAGCTTTCACATCTCGCTGTCGGATGAAAATAATATGCTGTATATTTTACTTCGGAATTATTATTTGTTTTCACTTTATCCTTTTTTCCGCAGCCTGTGAGTATTACGAAAAATAGTATGAAAGAAAATAATATTGATGTTTTATTTATCATATTTTTATATTAAGGACAAAGGTCAGGGGATTTAATATTTCCTTCTTCAACTGTTTTAAAATATTTTTTCTGAATCCATAGAGCTACATTTACCAGAGAGATTAATACAGGCACTTCCACAAGAGGACCTATAACGGCGGCGAATGCCTCACCTGAATTTATTGTAAACACTGCAACTGCTACCGCTATTGCGAGTTCAAAGTTATTGCTCGCCGCAGTGAATGATAATGTTGCAGTCTTGGAATAATCTGCTCCGATTTTCTTTCCCATGAAAAATGAAACAAAAAACATAATGACAAAATATAAAACAAGCGGTATTGCAATTCTTATAACATCCAGGGGAATTTTAATAATCATTTCACCTTTCATTGAGAACATTACAAAAATTGTGAAGAGCAGAGCAATTAAAGTAATCGGACTTATTTTAGGAATAAATTTTGTATGATACCATTCTTTGCTTTTTAACTTTACCAGAATAAGTCTTGTCAGCATTCCGGCAATGAATGGAATTCCAAGATAAATAAAAACGCTTTCTGCAATTTGTCTGATAGTAACATTAACAGCAAATGATTTAAGTCCGAACAGTTCAGGAAGCACTGTCAAAAAAATATAAGCATACACCGAGAAAAACAAAACCTGAAAAACAGAATTGAAAGCAACTAATCCCGCGGCATATTCAGTATCCCCTTTTGCAAGTTCATTCCAGACAATTACCATAGCGATGCATCTTGCAAGCCCTATCAATATCAATCCCGCCATATAATGAGGGTAATCCTGCAGGAATATTATTGCAAGGACGAACATAAGAATAGGACCGATTATCCAATTCTGGATAAGAGACAGTGCTAAAATTTTATAGTCTTTGAAAACTTTCCCAAGATCCTCATAATGTACTTTTGCTAATGGCGGATACATCATTAAAATTAATCCGATAGCGATAGGAATATTCGTTGTACCGGACTGAAATGAATTCCAGAAATTTACTATTCCAGGTAAGAAATATCCTGTTAAGACCGCTGAAAACATTATAACGAATATCCAAAGTGTCAGATATCTGTCAAGAAAAGATAATTTTTTCGATACTTTTTCCATAATATTTTTAATAAATAAAATTAAAAATGTACCCAACAATAATAATTCCTACCCCCACTACTCCGAAAAAAATAAATAGAAGAGGTAATTTTAAAACTTTTTTCAGAATAATTGCTTCAGGTAAAGAAAGTCCGATAACCGCCATCATAAAAGCAAGTGCCGTTCCGAGTGATGCACCTTTTTCCAGCAGTGCCTGAACAATCGGAATTATACCGGCAGCATTAGAATATAACGGAATACCTATTAATACGGAAACAGGAACAGACCACCACACAGATTTTCCCATAATAGAAGCCATGAAATTTTCAGGAACATACCCGTGAACACCCGCACCGACAGCGATACCTATTACTACATAAAGCCATACCTTTGAAACTATATCTTTGACAGCAGCGAAACCATATGATAATCTGTCAGGAAATTTCATCTTTTCCTCAGGTAATTCTGTTCCTGAACTTTTAATTTCATATACCCAATCTGCCACAAACCGTTCGAGTTTTAATTTTCCTATAACAAAACCGGCTGTAATTGCAATTATCAAGCCTGTGGAAACATATATCAGGGCTGTTTTCCATCCGAATAATCCAAAAAGCAAAATAACAGCAATCTCGTTTATCATAGGTGCAGCTATTAAAAATGAAAAAGTTACACCAAGCGGAATTCCGGCTTCTACAAAACCGATAAACAGCGGTACTGCCGAACAGGAGCAGAAAGGCGTTACAATCCCGAGCATGCTTGCGAGAACATTTCCAAGGAATAAGGGCTTGCCTTCAAGTTTCTTTCTAGTCTTTTCCGGAGAGAAAAATGAGCGTATTATTCCGATGAAGAAAACAATTATTATAAGAAGTATTAATACTTTAGGAACCTCATATATGAAAAAGTAAATCGCAGCGGTAAATGGTGCCTGAGGGTCAAGATTAAATAAACTATAAACGATACCGTTTGCAATCCATTCAAGATTAAAATATATTACTATTAATGCAGGAATAAATAAAAGATAATAATAAAATTTCTTGTTATTGTCGTCCATTATATATTATTCTTCATTATCCAGTGAATAAGTGTTGATTTCGTCGGAAGTTTACCGCTGCAATAAACTTTGTCATTGATTACAAGTCCGGGAGTTGACATAACTCCGTAGCCTGCAATTATTTTCATATCTGAAATTTTCTGTATATCGGCATCAATATTATTTTCGGCAAGAACGTTGAAGCACATTTTTTCGAGTTCTTCACATCTTGAACAGCACGCTCCTAATACACGTATTGTTACCATGTTTTTTAATTATTTTTAATAAACTCTTTTATTTTTTCTTTTATGTTATTTCTGATAATTCTTATTCTTTCAAGTTTTTCTTCTTCGTTTCCCGTTAAAGAGGATGGGTCATCAAATGTCCAATGCATTCTTTTCCCATTTCCCGGAAAATAAGGACATCTTTCTCCGGAGGTTTCATCGCATACTGTAATTATATAATCGAAACATTTTCCATTTTCCAAAAAATCAAATACGCTCTTTGTTTTATTTCCTGCGATATCAATGCCGTCTACCTGCATTACTTTAACTACAAGGGGATTCAGAACTCCCGGTTCGAGACCGGCACTCTCGGCGAAAAAATTATCTCCTCCCAAAAAATTCAGATATGCTTCTGCCATCTGGCTTCTGGCGCTATTGTGAATACAGACAAATAGAAGTCTGGTTTTTTCCACTTACTTAATATTTTATTTTTATTTATCCCCGCATCCGCACTCTGCGTCGGGCACGGTTGATTTATTCTGTGCCTTTTTGTTTAATGTCAAAACAAATTTATCCATCTTTGAAGCAGCACCTCTTCTTACAAGTGTTCCTACATTAATTGCTTCTGATATTTCTGATTCATCCGCTCCGTATTCCAGAGCTTTATTAAGATGATAATCAAGACAGGGCTGACAGTTAGCTGATATTGATGCCCCGATAGCTATTAATTCTTTTGTTTTATCATTAAGTTTCATACTCTTGAAAATTTATTTGATTAATTACAACACCCCATTCCCGGCTCACAGGAGGTTTCAGGTTTATCAGCATATACGTTTATACTCACAAGATTCACGCCTGACTCTTTAAACTTTTTGAGTTCATCATCTGAAATAAATTTAAGGTAAATTTCATCAGGAATTTCTATTACCCGTTCTTTTTGTATTTTTAAATTCACGAAGCCCGTATCTTCTATTATCCCGAGATATTCAGATTTTTCAATTGCACCGGAAACACATCCTGCATATAGTTCTGCACCTGACTTAATCGATTGCGGCAGTTCTCCTGTGGCAACGATATCGGATACTGAAAAATGACCTCCGGGTTTTAACACGCGGTAAATTTCCTTAAATGCTTTTACTTTATCCGGAACAAGATTCAGGACACAATTACTTATAATTACATCTGCAACATTTGCAGTAACCGGCATTTTTTCTATATCACCAAAACGGAATGCAACATTATTAAAACCTAATTTCTCAGCATTTTCACGAGATTTGTTTATCATCTCGTCAGTAAAATCTATCCCTATAACTGTTCCTTTTTCTCCGGTAATAGCTCTGGCAACAAAAGCATCATTACCCGCTCCAGAGCCGAGGTCTAATACAGTATCACCTTTTTTAATCAGAGCAAATTCTGTGGGCAATCCGCATCCGAGCCCTAAATCTGCATCAGGATTATATCCCTGTAATTTTGAATAGTCTTCGGCAAAAACCGAGTAATCAACACCTGTACAACTTCCGGTTCCACAGCAGGATGATTCACTAACGGTTTTGGATTGTAAAGCGATTTCTCCATATTTTTCTTTTACAATTTTTTTTATTGATTCGCTGTTTTCCATTGGTTTTTAAATTTTAATTTTTGTTAGTTCATTTTACGATATAACGAAATGAAAGTTTCATTATTTACAGCATAAAATTTTTCTGTCAACACTTTCAATCAACTTTCTGTCGCTTTTTATAAGTTCATCATCTTCAATTTGCAGTTGCACAAATAGTAAAGCGCTCGAAACAACATTATCCTTAGGATGAGGATTTATTTTATAATTTATCCATTTACCATCCTTTTCTCCAATAACGAAGCCAGTATCCGATAATATACTCAGATGATTTGAAACTGTTGATGTTGCCAATTTCAGAATTTCCGTTATCTCGCAAACGCAAAGCGGTTTAATGATAAGCATTTTTAAAATACGGAGACGGCTTTTATCCGATAAAGCCTTAAAAATTTTTTCGTATTGATTTAGTGTGTTCATTTCGTTCTTTATCGAAACATAAAAAGATTAAAATTAAAAAGCAATTACAATTTGAGGATATTAATAGGAAGAAGGAATTAGTCAGGAAAAGAGTCTCTCCATCACCTTAAAAATCTTTAAATAATCACCGCTATGATTGGTTATATATTTTCTTGATAAAAAAACAGGCTACAAGAAAACTTGTAACCTGTCAATTTCTACTTTTTAACTTCTTTTATGCGCCGTATATATCAATTACTTCCTGTTTAGTCTTATGAAGTATATTATACTTCTTTCCGACTTTCAGGAATGCTGCCAATGCCTTTTCCAGATGATGCATTTCATGAGCTGCTGAAAGCTGAGTACGGATCCTTGCCTGTCCTTTCGGAACAACAGGGAAGAAGAATCCTACCGCATAAATACCTTCAGTATATAAATCCTTTGCGAAATCCTGAGAAAGCTTTGCATTGAAAAGCATTACAGGAACGATTGCTGTTTCACCTTCTTTAATAATCAACCCGCCTTCGGTCAGCCCTTTTCTCCAGAACTCTGTGCTCTTTTCCAGCTTATCCCTTCTTTCGGTTGATTTCGAAATAATATCGAGCACTTTCAATGCACCTTCAACAATGACAGGAGCGACAGTATTTGAAAAGAGATAAGGTCTTCCTTTTTGTCTGCACATTTCAACGATTTCTGTTCTGCCGGATACGCATCCCCCGGACGCTCCTCCGAGTGCTTTACCCAGAGTTGTTGTTATAATATCAATTTTTCCCACCACATTAAAATATTCATGAGTACCTCTTCCCGTTTTTCCGATATATCCTGATGAGTGTGAATCGTCAACGAATACCATCGAATTATATTTCTCTGCGAGTTCAACAATTTTGCCGAGCTTTGCCAAATCGCCGTCCATAGAGAATGCACCGTCAGTGATAACGAGTCTTAATCTTTTATTCTGATGAAGCTGAAGTTTAGATTCGAGATGCGCCATATCCGAATGCTTAAATGTATCCTGCTGTGCTTTGCAAAGACGCATACCGTCGACTATGGAAGCGTGAACGAGCCTGTCCGCAATCATCACGTCTTCTTCTGTAAGCACTGCTTCGAACACTCCTGCATTTGCATCCATACAGGACGGGAAAAGAATTGTATCTTCTGTCCCGAGAAATTCCGTAAGCTTTTGTTCGAGTTGTTTGTGTATGTCCTGGGTTCCGCAAATAAATCTTACGGAAGACATTCCATATCCTCTTACGTCAAGACCGTCGTGTGCTGCTTTCACTACATCTGGATGGGAAGAGAGCCCGAGATAGTTATTAGCGCACATATTAATTACGGTTTTCTTTTCGGAGCCGATAGGGAATTCTACTATAATTTCAGAATCCTGTGGCGAGCATATAGCACGCTCTTCCTTAAAAATACCTGCGGATTTTAAATCTTCAATTTGTGTTTTAAAAATATTTCTGTCTTCAGTTCTAAATGCCATGATACCTCCTTTGTTTATAGCGCCTTCCGTTTAAGTAGAGGGCGCTGAAATTTTTATTCTATGTTAAAATCTTTCAGTAATGCGACAATATTATTCACACTGTCAAATGCTTCCGGTGTTGCCTTTGCATCCGGTATCGAAATGTTATACTTGGTTTCTAAAAACACTTTAAGTGATACCATTGAGAAGGAATCTACGATTCCTCCGGAAATAAGAGGCGTATCGAAGGTTAATTCTCTGTCATCACCTTCTTCAAGGTATTCTCCTTTTACATATTCGAGGATTGCATCTTTTACCATTTTGTTTCTCCGTTTTAAGATTTAATGAAATATTATTTAAAGTATATAAATTTAATTTTAGATTTATGTAATAAATTACTGCTTATATTTTTAATACCGCTCTATATCTTATAGTATTATCTCTTACTTTTTTAATTGCTTTATTCACATCAGCGAATGCAAAAAGTTCCGTTTTTGCTTTGACATGATTCCTTGATGCAAATTCCAGCATTTCGGCTATCATAGCACGTCCCCCTATCATACTTCCGCTAACAGATTTATACTGAAGAAGCATACCAACAGGTATATCAAGGTTTCCGACTGAAGCACCTACGAAATTGAGTCTTCCGGTTGGTTTTAATGCTATAACAAAAGGTATCCAATCTAGATTTGCAGTCACAGTGGAGATAATGAAGTCAAGTTTACCCGCTGTTTTTTTGAGAGCATTGCCGTCTTTACTGCTGATAAAATTTTCCGCGCCAAAAGATTTAGCTTCCGCTTCTTTATCCGGTGAAGAAGAAAATGCAGTCACTTCACAACCCATTGCTTTTGCAAATTGAATCGCAAGGTGTCCGAGTCCGCCGATTCCAATCACCCCTATCTTATCTTTTGGTTTCGCTCCGAAAAATCTTAATGGGGAATACACCGTAATACCTCCGCAAAGCAGGGGAGCAGTCGTTTCGGAATCCATCTTTTCGGGGATCGGAAATGCAAATCTTGAATCAGTGATTATGAAATCAGCAAAACCCCCGTGTCTTCCGACAATCGTTCCTTTGTTTTCACTGCAAAGGTTTTCCATACCGGAACTGCACCATTCGCATACGTGGCAGCTTTCTGATTGCCACCCGACTCCTACCCTCTGCCCTATCATTAAACCTTTCACGTCTTCTCCGATTTTTGTGACAACTCCTATTATCTCGTGTCCCGGAACCAACGGATATCCGGACATCATCCAGTCGTTATCTATCATATGGATATCACTGTGGCAAATTCCGCAATGCGATATTTTTATTTCTATTCCAAATCTTCCCGGTTCTTCAGCCTCGAATTCGTATGGTTTAAGTTCCTCACCTTTTTTATGTGAAGCATAAGATTTTATTTTCATAATTTATTTTACCTTTACGTTTTAAAATTTGTTCTTTCTTCAATTACATATCATTTTCAAGAGTTGATATATCTCCGATTTCTTCGCCCCATTCTTTTGCTCTTAATACACGTCTCATAATTTTTCCGCTTCTTGTTTTCGGGAGTGAATTTACAAATTCAATTTCCTGAGGCATTGCAAGCGGTGACAATTTTTTTCTTATAAAATTCATAATGTCTAGTTCCAGCATCTTATCCGGTTTGAATTCAGGCTTAAGAGCGATGAACGCTTTTACAACTTCCATATTCACGGGGTCAGGTTTACCCACAACTGCGGATTCTGCTACTGCGTGATGTTCCAGCAAAGCAGATTCAATTTCAAAAGGACCGACTAAATGTCCCGCAGTATTGATAACGTCATCATCTCTTCCTACAAACCAATAGTAACCTTCTTCATCAATGCTTGCCCGATCGCCACAGAGATACCAGCCGTTTTTAAACTTGCCTTGATAAGTAATTTCATTATTCCAGTAAGTCCTGAACATCGCAGGCCAGCCGGGCTTTGCGGCAATCATACCAACAACACCTCTTTTCTCAAGCGGCAGAAAAGTTTTTAAATCAACTACGGTAGCTGTAATTCCCGGGAAGGGCTTACCCATTGAACCCGGTTTTATTTTCATTCCCGGGTAGTTGCTTACCATAATACTCCCTGTTTCTGTTTGCCAGAAAGTATCGTGAAATGCTATACCGAAAACTTTTTCTGACCATATAACCGCTTCTGCGTTTAATGGTTCTCCCACGCTTGCCAGATGTCTTAAGTTTGACAGATCAAATTTCTTGACAATTTCATCTCCCTCTTTCATCAGTGACCTGATGGCAGTAGGGGCAGAATACCATACCGTTATTTTATATTTTTCTAAAAAGCCGTACCAGTTTTCCGCCATAAACCCTTTATCCATAACGTATTGAGTAACTCCATTTGCCCAAGGACCAATGATACCATATGAAGTCCCTGTTACCCAACCCGGGTCTGCAGTGCACCAGTATCTGTCATCGTCGTGCAGGTCTAACACATATTTTGCAGTTATATATTGGGATATTAAGGAGTAGTGAACATGCTGTGCTCCTTTCGGTTTACCGGTTGTTCCGGAAGTGTAATGAAGAACGGAAGGAGTTTCAGCTGTGGAAGGATAGATATCAAAATTTTCAACTTTTTCTTCTTTGTAAATATTGAGTGCAACCTCTTTTTCTTTTAATGGTTTGCTGCCGTCATCATCAACCACAATAATGGTTTTTAAACAAGGTAAATCTTTTACGATATTCCTCACTTTCTGAAGGTGCTTTTTCTGCACAAGAACAGCAGAAGTTTGAGCATCTTCAAGTCTGGTAAGGAGTGATTCAGAGCCAAACGCGGAAAACAGCGGTTGTGCTATTCCGCCCATCTTTAAGATTCCTAAAAACCCAAGATATAATTCCGGAACCTTATCCATAAACAAACAAATCCTTTCGCCGGGATTCAATCCGACTTTTTTCAGATATGCAGCGATAGTATTCGTATAAATTCTCATATCATTAAACGTAAACTCTTTTACATCACCTGCGTGCCCTTCCCATACAAATCCAAGTTTGTCACCTTTTCCGAGGCGGCATATCCGGTCTGTACAGTATTCACCGATATTTATCACGTCTCCCTTTTTATAGCCAAGTTCTTTTTCCGCAATATTCCAAGAAAAGGTATTTCTTTCCTCTTCATATGATTTCATATTATTTTCCATTTTGATAAATTAAATTTTTAAATTTATTGTAATATTATTTTAAATATTTATTGATTATTTCGTAAAAAAATGCTCTGCCAAAAGGCTTTGGTACATATTCATCCATTCCGCTTTTCATACATTCGGCAATCTCGTTTTCATTTGTATATGCAGAGAAACCGATTATCGGTATTCTTTTTCCTGATTTCTCTTCATTCTTTCTTATCAGTTCTGTAGCTGTGATACCGTTACTTCCGAAAAGATGAACATCCATTATTATTAAATCATATTTGTTTTCACAGTATAATTCAAATGCCTTATCTCCATCGTCTATTACATCAATATCAAATCCTTTGTCTAAAAGCAAGCTTCTGAATAATTTTTGATTAATAATATCATCTTCAACAACAAGAATATTTCTTTTACCTTTATCTTTATACCGGTTATCTAAACTTGTATTTTTAATTTCCAGAGGAATTTCAAAGATGAAGCGGCTTCCGGTACCTTTTTTACTTTCCAGGGTAATTTTCCCTCTTATCAGTTCAGTTAGTTTTTTCACAATAGATAGCCCAAGTCCGGTACCCTTGTATAGTTTGTTGATTGAATCATCAAGTTGTTTAAAACTCTCAAATAAAATATCAAATTTATCTTCGGGTATTCCTATACCCGTATCCGATACCGTAATCAAAAGTGTAAGTTTTGTTCCGGAAATAAATTTCCCTTCAGTGGAAACTATAACATGTCCCGATTTTGTAAATTTAATTGCATTCGAAATAAGATTAGATAATATTTGCTCAATCTTTTGCGAATCACCCACTACATTGAAATTCAAATCATTTTTGAAATCCAGAATATATTCGAGATTTTTATTTTCTGCTTCAATCTTGTATATATTAAAAATACGGCTCAGAAAAATTCCGAGATGAAAGGTTTGTAAATCTAACTTCTCAAACCCGGATTCGATTTTCGAAAAATCAAGAATGTTATTTAACAGATTCGTAAGGATATCCGATGAGTAACGAAGTAGTTTAATATAATCCTTCTGTTCCTTTACAAGGTCGGTCATTTCAAGAAGTTGTATCATTCCGGAAATTCCGTTCATAGGAGTTCTGATCTCATGGCTGACATTCGCAAGGAATGAACTTTTAGCCCGGCTTAGCTCCTCTGCTTTTTCTTTTGCGTATTTTAACTGTTCTTCTACTTTTATAGTGTTCGTAATGTCTATCTGGGAGCCCCAAAAAGTGAAGAGTAAGTTATTTTTTATTACTCCAAATGAATTATTAAGAAAATATTTTGTGTTATTATCTTTATCAATTTCCTTAGACATCACCTGCTCGACTCTGAAATTATGGTTGTATAAGTCTTTCAACATACCGATATTTTCCGGAACATCGTCTCTCCCGTGCATCTCTAAAATTTTCTTTCCCTCAATATCAGATTCTTGTTCATAACCGCACATTTTCGCAAAGGATTTATTACACTCGGCAATATATGCGAATTTGTAAAAATGAGAGACAAATTTATTAAAATCCTGTCCAACGGGAAACGGTTTTTCAAATTCAATTCTAAAAATACCGTCACTTGTCTGCTCAATAAATGTTTTGTATCTGTGTTCGCTTGTCTGGAGAGCTTCTTCAGTTTTTTTCCTTTCGGTGATATCAATGCAAATTTGATTCAGAAACTCAATGGTGCCTTTCTCGTTGAATTCGGAATAAAGGTAAGTCTCAAGCCATACAATTTGCTTGTTTTTATTTATTATACGGTACTCTATTTTTTTTAATCCCTGATATCCTTCTTTCTGCCATGTACTAAAAAAATCAAAAATCCTGTATCTGTCATCAGAATAAATCATTTCAATCAGTTCCTGGTCAGAAAGAGAATTAAACTCATCAAGCGTGTATCCGGATTGCCTCGTGAATTCCTTATTTACGGTTTCATAATTTTTATCTTTAAGTCTTAACCTTGTAACGGATACAGGTTCATTTTCTACAAGATTTTTGTATCTGGCTTCACTTACACTTAATGCTTTTTCAATTTTTCTTTTTTCGGAAAACTCATGCCAGAATCCCTGTATGTAAATAAGCTTATCATTCTCAAACATACAAACTCCCCTGTCTTCTACTAAAATATATTTTCCTTTCTTGGTCCGTACCCTGTAAATTATATTAAAACTTCCCTTTTTGTTGATTGCCTCATTAAGTTTTTCCATTATTTGTTCAATGTCATCCGGGTGAAAGAGGTCAACGAGATACATCTTTTTTTTCAGAAATAAATCAGGTGAATATCCTGTTAATTTTTCAATATATTTATTTATGTAAATTATTGAAAAGCGAAGGTCATTTTTGGCTAAATATATAACTCCCGGTATGTTATCGGCAAGTTCGGAAAATTTAATGTCTTCGTTTCTTATTATTATTTTACCTTTATCTTGAATCTTTTTGTTGAGCATTGAACAAATTACGGTGCTATTGCCGCTAATAAAATTAAATCCGTATATGCAAAATAAACATAAAGCTAATTGTATAAAAGCTAAAAAAAATTAAATGTGTTAATCTTTAATCGATCGATTTATTTGAATTCGTTACTGAAGTTACTCAAAACTGTAATTTACGTTTAAAAATCCGATTATTAAAAAAATTCATTATGATAAACCGTTGAAACGGTTAGATTTGTTCGTTACTTATCCTCACAGATAAATCTATGGGTTGGGTTAAAAATATTTTATGATTCCGAGTAATTTCAGTCAGTGATAAATATTCTCTGTTATATTACTGAAAATTTCTTTAAATTATTTCGGATGAAAAAATATATTTTAATATTTTCTTCGGTAATAATCCTTACCGGTCTTCTGTTTCCGCAATCCGGAAAAGAAATCAAAGGTACATCCACGTTCAAACTTGCAAGGTTAAAATATGCAGGAGGAGGTGACTGGTATAATGACCCATCTGCAGAAATCAATATGATGAAGTACCTCAAACAAAATACTACAATTGATGTCGGTGAACCGGACTTTTACTCCGTTGACGTAAACTCCGACGAGATATTCAATTATCCTTTTATTATTTTGACTGGTCATGGTAATATCAGCTTCTCCGATATCGAACTTGCGAGACTACGTAAATACTGCGATTCCGGGGGATTCCTTTATGCAGACGATGATTACGGAATGGATGAATCTTTCAGAAGGGAAATGAAAAAATTATTTCCTAATGACGAATTGAAAGAAATCCCTTTTAACCATAAAATTTACAGTTCTCATTTCAGTTTCCCGAATGGTCTTCCGAAAACTCATGAGCACGACGGAAAGCCGCCTCAGGGATTTGCAATTTACAGAAATGGCAGAATGTGCTTGTATTATACTTACGAGACTAATATCAGCGACGGATGGGCAGATACTCAGGAGCATCAGGACCCGCCCGAAAAGCGCGAAGAAGCTTTCAGAATGGGAACAAATATTATTGTTTATGCTTTGATGAATTGAAATTATGGAGATTAAGAAATTTTTTCTGAAAACTTTTTATAACCATCTAATAACATTTTTCTTTCATTGATTAATCTACTCAGCTTTTCCTGATAAAACATTTCTATTCTTTCTTTTGGAACCATTAAATAAGCGAGTTCCATTAACTCAAGATATTGCTTAAATTTTTGTTCACCGGTAAGTTTATTTTTCAGCTTGTATTCTTCTTCCCACTGATTATACTTATTCATTCTATTAATATATTTCTTCAATTCGTTATCCATCCAAGTATTTTTTTATTTTTTCTAAAATTTCAGCTTTTGATAACCAATCGGATAATTCTTTACAATGTTTCAGAATGTAATCTTTATTCAAATTATTAATATTAATTTTAATAATATTTCTAATATCATTCCAGTCTTTTTCTCTCTCAGAAACACATTTCTGAATAATCAAATCTTCAGGCCTGCAAACATTTATTTCTATTGAATCATAGTTGTATCTAACTGAATTATCAATTGCTTCTTTCTCGAAATTTAAATCTGCGAATATTAAATCTATTTTTGTGCCTTCTATATTAATTGGAAACACTCTCATTTCGTTTGCAAAATTAACAGGGTTTTGATGAATTGATTCAGAAATTTTACTTAATCTTTCTAAAAGTTCAACCAGACTTATTTGCTCATTTATTTTTATTTTAATATCTATATCAAAAGTCTGTCTTGGTTCCCCGTATATGCTATTTGCAATACCTCCAATTACCATATATGGTATCTTATTCGTTTCGAGAAATTCGATTATAACTTTTAATGCTGCGAATAAACTCATAAATATAAGTTACTTATTTTAGTTTAAAACTTCATCTACAGATTTTATACCTTCATAAAATGATAGTATCTTCAGCATAACCGCTTCCACGATTGCATCAGGACATGAGGCACCGCTGGTCAGAATTATTTTCACAACTTTTTTTTCTGGTAAAAAGTTTTCTGTTTTTACTTCTTTATGATTGTGAAAGTCATAGTGGGAAATAAAATTTTTCGATAATATTTTTTCAGCCGAAGAAATAAAATAAGTATTCAGTTTTTCTTCGCATAGTTCTACTATATGAGAAGTGTTCGAACTGTTATATCCCCCTACGACTACGGCTAAATCGGCATTCTGTTCAAGCAGTGCATAGGTTGCACTCTGATTATCGTGAGTTGCATAGCATAGTGTATCGCGGGTATCGGCGAAGTGTTCTTTAATATTTTCTTCGCCATATTTTTTAATCATCGCTATCTTCAGACAATCGGCAATCGATTGGGTTTCCGTAGCAAGCATTGTTGTCTGGTTTACTACTCCGATTTTCGATAAATGCTTTGAAGGGTCGAAACCATAAGAATGTTTTCCTTCAAATAAGGTGTAAAATTCTTCAAAGCTTCTTGTCCCGCAGATGATATCGCACAAAAGTTTGGTTTCCTCCGCATCCCTGACTATAACTGTCGGAGCTTTTTCCTTGCTATGGGAAAATGTAGCCCGCGTTTCTTCGTGCTTATGTTTTCCGTGAACAACTATTGTATAATCGGATTTTCCGAGAGTGGCAGCCTTATTCCAGACTTTTTCCACGAAAGGGCAGGTAGTGTCATATTCTATAGTATTAATGCCTATTTCACTTATCTTGTTCTGTATTTCAACAGTTGTTCCAAACGCAGGAACAATAATTACATCATCCGGATTCAGTTCTTTCCAGTCAATAATCTGTGTTCCCGAGGTTTCCATAATAAACTTCACTCCTCTGGAAATCAAATCTGCATTCACACCGGGATTATGTATCATTTCACTCAGAAGAAAAATTCTTTTGCCGGGATTTTCCGCTATGGCTTTATAAGATATTTCGATGGCATTCTCAACACCATAACAAAATCCGAAATGCCTTCCCAGATAAAAAATTACCGGACCGAAATCCAGTTTAGTAGAGGAATAATCCTTTTTTCGCGGATCCTTATCCTCTCTCAGCTTTTTAATTCTTTGAATTAAATTACTCTTATAATATACTGGAATTGCAAAAACTTTCATTTTATTCTATTAACATTTTATTTTGTATTTAATCACTACTACTAACTACTAGCTACTTCCTACTTGCTTTTTATTTTTAATTTTCAAAAGAGCTTATCCCCGTTATATCCTCGCCCAGTATCAGTGTATGCATTTCGTGTGTACCTTCGTATGTTTTAACTGATTCAATATTGTTCAGGTGTCTCATAATAGGATATTCATCGAGTATTCCGTTTGCTCCAAGCATCTCCCTTGCCATACTTGCAATTGTTTTTGCAATTTCACAATTATTTCTTTTTGCCATTGAAACCTGCTGGGGTCTCATTTTTCCGGAGTCTTTCATCTGTGCAAGTCTTAAATTCAATAATTGTGCTTTTGTTATTTCCGTCAGCATATATGCAAGTTTTTCCTGCGTGATCTGAAATGATGCAATAGGTTTACCGAACTGAATCCTGGAAAGGGAATATTTCAATGCAGTATCATAACAATGCATTGCCATTCCTGTAACTCCCCAGGCAATGCCATATCTTGCTTGTGTCAGGCACTTAAGCGGAGATTTTAATCCGCCGCTGCCGGGTAAAAGATTTTCTTCGGGAATCAAACAGTCTTCAAATACAAGTTCCGATGTAACTGATGCCCTCAATGAAAGTTTTCCTTTCATTTCCGGTGCAGTAAATCCCTTGGTTCCTTTTTCAACTATAAAACCTCTGACATTTCCGTCAAGCTTTGCCCATACTACTGCGACATCAGCAAGAGTTCCGTTAGTTATCCACATCTTTGCACCGTTCAGAAGATATCCGCCCTCGGCTTTTTCTGCTTTAGTTATCATACCGCCGGGATTGCTTCCATAGTCCGGTTCGGTTAATCCAAAACAACCAATCATTTCAGCCGAAGCAAGTTTCGGAAGATATTTTTTCCTTTGCTCTTCACTTCCGAAAGTATATATAGGGTACATCACAAGTGCAGATTGTACAGACGCAAAACTTCTTACCCCGCTGTCTCCGCGTTCGAGTTCCTGCATAATCAATCCGTACGCAATGTTATTTATTCCTATCCCGCCGAATTCAGGAGGAAGTGTCGGACCGAAAACCCCGATTTCCGCCATCTTTGGAATCAAGTGCATCGGGAATTTCATTTCCTGGTTATATTTTTCAATAATCGGGATCACTTCTTTATCTACAAAATCCCTTACAGTATCCCTTATGGATTTTTCCTCATCGGTTAAAATATCATCTATCGAATAGTAATCAACTCCTTTATATTCTGATTTGCTCATAATTTATTTTGATAGTTTTTCTAATTGTAAGATATTTTTTTCGTTTGTTTCCAGTTTGATTTTTATTGATGTTTTCAGATATTTCACTTCTTTCACATCAGCAAGTTTATATACCTGGTTCAGGCCTTTATAATTATCTGGTTTTAACCTGATGATTCTCTCTATGTTATTCTCACTGATTTCATTTCGTAATGTTTCTATAAGTGAATTCAGATTTATTCCTTTTGAAGCAGAAATAGCAACAGAGTGTGAATATTTTCTTCTGATTTCTTTTAACAGATCTTTATCATTCAGTTTATCCACTTTATTAAATATGTGAATTATTTTTTTATTATCGGCACCAATTTCTTCCAGTGTATCATTTACAACAGAAATTTGTTCTTCAAAATTCGTATTTGATACATCAATTACATGCAGAAGAAAATCAGATTCTACTACCTCCGAAAGTGTTGATTTAAAAGACTCTATCAGGTTATGGGGAAGATTTCTGATAAATCCCACTGTGTCGGAAATCAATACTTTTTTCGGAAATCTTGATTCAAGATTTTTTCCTGCCCGGGATAAATTCAGAGCTCTGGTAGAAGTGTCAAGTGTTGCAAAAAGCTTATTTTCCACGTAAACATCCGAATCTGTCAGCATGTTAAGGAGAGTTGATTTCCCTGCATTTGTATAGCCGACCAATGCCAACCGTATATATTTTTTTCTTTCTTCAGATTGTGTTTTTCTTTGCTGAACTATCGTTTTCAGTTTGTTCTTTAAAACCGAAATCCTTGTATTGATTAATCTTCTGTCAGTTTCAATCTGTGTTTCACCCGGACCTTTTGTCCCAATTCCGCCGTATTGCTTAGATAAGTGAGTCCATTGCCTTGTGAGTCTGGGTAAAAGATATTCAAGCTGGGCAAGTTCCACTTGCAGTTTCGCTTGTGCAGTTCTTGCATTCTGTGCAAAGATATCGAGTATGAGATTCGATTTATCAAGTATCTTGCATTTGATTTTCTGCTCAAGATTTCTAAGCTGTGTATATCCAAGTTCATTTTCAAAGATCACAAGTGATATATCATTTGCCTCCGTGTAAATCGAAATCTCGTCAACTTTACCTTTGCCTATAACGAATCTCGAATCAAAGGAATCCTTTTCCTGGAAAAATGTTTTTACCACTTTCGCACCCGCTGTCTCTGCAAGAAAACTCAACTCGTCAAGAGTTTCCTTAAGTGGAATAATACTTTTCTCTTTCTTATTTATATAGCAGACTAATACTACTTTTTCTTTTTGTTTATGTGTATTTATCAAAAATCAATAATATAATTAAATCAATTTACTTAAAAACAATTCACTATAAAATAAATAAATTAATATAGAGCAATTAATAATGAATAATTGATGTTAAGTATTTCTTCTCTTTTTCTTCGTGGGCTTCGTGAAATTATCTCTTTCCACCCTCTGTTTACGAATCTCCAGCCTGTCCCGATTTGTTCCAGCCTGTCCCGAGAATTCGGAAGCCCCCGGTGATGATTCGGGAATTCGTAAACTATAATTTCTACCTCCATGCCCATAGAATTTAATTTTGTAATTAATATAAATTATCTCTATATTTAATTGTAAACTTTTTGGGGGGAATTTTAAAGAAATTCAATAAAGTTAATCCTAAAATTTCATTTTTCAATGCAAATTTTGAATGCAATTATTGTTGATGATGAACTCCACGGAAGGAATAACCTTCATTCGTTTCTAAAATCCTATTGTCCTGAAATCAATGTAATCGGAAAAGCCGCCTCTGCTCCCGAAGCAAAAAAGATGATTTATGAGTTAAATCCCGATGTAGTTTTTCTCGACATAAACATGCCGCAGATAAATGGTTTTGAACTGCTCGAGAGTCTGGTAGAAAAGAATTTCCTGACTGTATTTGTAACTGCACATTCCGAATATGGAATACAAGCCGTTAAAGCAAATGCCGTTGATTATCTGCTGAAACCAATCGATATTATTGAGCTTCAGAAAACAGTAAAAAAACTTCTTTCACTCAGCGAAAAGAAACCTGCTGCGAAAGATAATCATGATGCAAAGAATAAAATTTTAGTTTCTCACAGTGAGGGGACTTCTCTATTAGACTTTGCCGATATTATAAGATTTGAGGGTGAAAATAATTATACTACGATACATCTTTGTAATAAAAAATCATTGGTGGTAGCAAAAACGTTGAAAGAATTCGAGACCTCGATTCCCAAAAATATTTTTTTCAGAGTGCATAAGTCTGACATTATAAATCTGAATTATGTAATAGAGTTCACAAATCGCGACGGCGGATGTGTAACAATGAAAGGAGGGACGAAAATTGCGATTTCCCGGAGACGGCTTCAGCACTTCGAAGAAGTAATAAAAAAATATTCCTGTTCATCTTTTACTAATCACAAATGAATAAGACATTAAATGCAATAGTTTATGCTTTTGCTTTTGTATATCTGTTTCTCTCATCTTCGATTTTAAATTCTCAAACATTTCCTTACTATCATTATACCACAAAAGACGGACTCGTAAATGCAAATGTTTATTACATCTGTCAGGATAAACTCGGTTATATCTGGTTTGCGACAAACAATGGACTAAGCAGGTTCGACGGAAACACATTCCAAAATTATTATATTCCAGACGGTTTAAATTCAAACAGTTTTACGAGCATAGCTTTAGGAGAAGACAGCACTCTTTATTTTGCCAATTTCGAAAAAGGAATAAATACTTATAAAAACGGAATCTTTTCTAATTACGAAGTATATCCTGCCTCGTCTATTACTATTTCTACTATGTCTCTAAGGAATGACACAATTTATATAGTACAAAAGCCAAATTATTTCTCTGTTATTTATAATCACATATTCAATAAATCTTTACTTTATAAATATAATACTGAAGGTATTCATTATTTGTATCCTTATAAAAATATTAACTCTTCCTCATATAAAATATTAATTGGTAATGACAGAGGCTTGTTTGAATTAAGCAAAGAATACAGTACAAAAACACGGTTGCAGGGAATTGGTGATTTTTCTGTTTATAAAATTGCGGAAGACAAATACAAAAATCTTTGGCTTGGATGTGACGGTAAAATATTAAAATATGGTGATAATAAAGTTGAGAAAACTATCACACTGAATGAAGATATAAAAGGAAAAGTTAATAAAATATTAGTTGATAGCCGCGGAATAATCTGGTTTCATCCGATGAATAAAGGATTGTATATTTTTAAGGATAACGAAATATTTGATATAGGGAATAAAATATCCTTAGGCAATACGTCAGTAAATCATATTTATGAAGATAAAGAAAGCAATGTATGGGTTTCCACATCAGGGAAAGGTGTGTTTTGCTTTAATAATATTTTTATGTCGAATTATTTTGAAAGAGACGGGCTATCTCACAATAACATTATTTCACTTCTTGTAAATAATAAAGGAGAAAAGTTAATTGGAACTTTTGATGGATTGAACATTTTAGAAAAAACAAAAATTGAAAAAATAAAAACAGGTCTGGAAGAAAATATAACAGACTATATTTACGAAATTAAAGCAGGGATTTATGATAATTATCTGGTATGTGGAAGTTATAATTTAGCTAGCTTTGAGAGAAAATATCGTAACAATAAACTATTTTTTATAACTACTTTCTCGGCTTGCCAGATTGATTCCTCTACGTTTGTATTTGATTTTGCCTCAAGGAAATTAAACTTTATTAATTATGCGGGAAATAAAACATTGTTGTTAGGGGATTATGACACGAGCAAGCCATCCTGGAATGTTGTTAATCGCGATAAAATTAAGCAGATTCAAACGAAAACTATTTTTGAAGACTTTCCCGGTAATTTAAAAATAAACGAAATTGAAAAAACAAGTGATGGTGCGCTATGGATTGGAACAAATCTTGGACTATGCAAAATGAATGGTGATATTAAATCATATTACAAGGATGACACTGTTCTTAATGCAAAAATTAATTGTATAAAAGTAAACAAGCCGGGTTATATTCTTATCGCAGGTGAAAAAGGCTTTTCGGTGATATCGGGAAACCCGGAGAAAATAATTTCACTCGAAAAAACCGAATATTTCGATTTCAGTTCATCTACATCCATCGATGTTGACAAGGATAATAATATCTGGATTGGAAATTTAAAGGGATTATACCGCATTCCATTAGATTCGTTTCTAAACGGAAAGTATAATAATGTAACTTATTTTAATGAAAAAACAGCTCTGCCCTCAAGTGAAGTCCATACTGTTTCTTATGATAAAATAAAAAACGAACTCTGGGTAGGTACAGCAGATGGCTTGATTAAAATGGAACTGAACGATTTGCATAATTATTTACAGCCGCCGCCAAAGGTATTAATTGAAAATATTATATTGGGTGATACAAACCTGACAAATTTTAATAATCTTGTTTTTAAGCCCTCCCAGAATAATATTCGCATTCATTATACGTCGTTTAATTTCAATTCACCTAAAAGCATAAAATACGAACATAAATTAGAGGGGGAACGGGATTGGACAGAAACGGAATACTCCGATGTTGATTTTAATTCCCAGCCCCCGGGTAAATATAATTTATTACTGCGTACCGTAAATCTCAATAATGTTAAAGGCGAAATCACGAGTCTGAAATTTGAAATCCTCGCCCCATTTTGGAAAACCATCTGGTTTTATCTTCTCATTTTTTTATTATTTTCTGCTTTGATAATTTTCTTATATTTTAAAAGGGTTCAATATATAAAACTCAAAGCGAATGAAAATCTTGAGATACAAAATAATATTTCATCTCTGAGGCATCAGGCACTATCTGCTTCACTGAATCCCCATTTTATATTTAATACTCTTAATTCAATTCAATACTATATTAATGAACACAGTACCGAAGAAGCAAATAAATACCTTGTAAACTTTTCGAGACTGATAAGAATGAATCTTGATTTAGCCGGTAATACATTTATTTCCCTGAATAAAGAACTGGAAAGACTTGAACTGTATATGAAATACGAAAAATTAAGATTCGGTGAAAATATGGATTATAAAATAAATATTGGTGGAAACATCAATCCGGAGAAACTTGAAATTCCGAATATGATATTACAGCCATTTGTTGAAAATTCTATCTGGCACGGGTTATTAAACAAAAATGTCAATGGAAGGATTGATATTAATATCAGTAAGAATGAAAAAGTCATATCAAAAGTGAATTATCCGGTAATTGAAATAGAAATTTTAGATAATGGAATCGGACTGGAAGAAAGTATAAAATTCAAAAAATCAAATCACATTTCAAAAGGGATATCAATAATAAGAGACCGTTTGAATCTTCTTGCACCGGAAATTAAAGATTTTGATTTCATTACAATAAAAGACAGAACCGACGGGACACAGGGAGTAATAGTAAATATCATCCTGCTGCCGAAGCAGTATAATATTATTTAATGTTTTTTCAATTGTATGTAATATCTTCACGAAGTGAACGAAGAACAAGATAAACACTTAGAACACTAAAAACACAAGGAAAAACCACGTTATTATTCATACGTTAACTCACTTTGCTTGGAAGTCAGAGGATGATAAAATTATTTTTTTATTTTTAATTACTCATTACTCATTGTTTTTCTTTCGGGAGCTTCGTGAAATTGTTTTTTATAATCTTTATTCTCGTTCTCAATCTGCGGATGATAAAATTATTTTATTCTTCTCTTTTTCTTCGAAAGCTTCATGAAATTGTTTTTAATTATTATTTTCTTATCTTTTTCTTCAAGAACTTCGTGAAATTGTTTTTTATAATCTTTATTCTCGTTCTCAATCTGCGGATGATAAAATTATTTTATTCTTCTCTTTTTCTTTGAAAGCTTCATGAAATTGTTTTTAATTATTATTTTCTTATCTTTTTCTTCCTGAGCTTCGTAAAATTATTTTTGATTATTATTTTCTTCTCTTTTTCTTCAAGAGCTTCGTGAAAGTTTTTTTTATAATCTTTATTCTCGTTCCCGATCTGCGGATGATAAAGTTATTTTTTTCTTCGAAAGCTTCATGAAATTGTTTTTAATTATTATTTTCTTATCTTTTTCTTCCTGAGCTTCGTAAAATTATTTATTATGTTTTTTTTCTTCTTGGTTCTGGCTTTTCATGTCTATGATTAAGCGAAATTGATGGATTCGTTGCCTGAGTCCGGCTTTGACTTACCTATCCCAAAAGTACTTAACGCTTATTTTTAATTACTCATTACTAATTATTTCCCGATTCTCAAGTTCATCGGGATTTAGCTTCTCTTTTTTTCATTTTTAATTTTTAATTTTTAATTGAGAAAAGCCGTTCCCTCAATGGAAACGACCGTTCCCTAAATAAGAACGACCGTTTGCTAAACCTCCCTTGATAAAAATTAAATACGAACATAGTTTTGAAGCAAAACAACGTTCAAATGTCAAAATTTAAGGTTTTTAATTAAAAAATCATTAAAATAAAATGGCACTCAAAAAAAGAAAACCGGGAAGTATCGTCAGGAAGGCAGAGCAGCGGCTTAAAGGTATGCTGAAAATAGATAAAAATTATAATTCAGTGATTGATTACGGCGGACCCATAAATCCATTGTCGAGTAAAGAGGTGAAACAACAAATAAAGCATTGTCTTGAGACGAACAAACAATATAATGAGGCATTAAGAATAGCGGATGAGAAAGTATCATTGCTGAAAGAAGCAGAAGAAAAACTCGCAGAAATGTATTCAAGAATATTATCCGGATGTGTAAGTAAGTTTGGAATTGATGCAACGGAAATTACTTTGCTCGGAGGTACCCGTAAATCAGAAAGAAAAAAAATGAAAAGAAATAAAATCCAATAATTAGTTTTTCTAAAAAATTAAAATTAAAAACAGGAGATACAAAATGAAAAACTCAAAAAAGAACATTTACAAAATTTCAATGTTAGCATTTTTCTTTTTGCTAATAGCTTCAGGATTTTCGTCCAAATCAATTTTTGATTTTGGAAAGTTTAATGAATCTTCAGTCTTTAATAAGACACCGGAATCCGGATTTATTAATAAGGAAAATGATAATAGCCTTGAAGATGAACTTTTTGTACAATTACCTTCTTCGGGATTTATCAACACGTTTTTTACCGTTGCTGTATCGGGTGATACGTCCAATCCTTTAATAAACAGCTATGTAACAATTTCAGGCGGACCAAATATGCACGGGAACACAATTTTGAATAATGTTAATGGAACTGCTTACTTTAACGATATTTATTTTGATGCCGCAGGAACATATAGAATTGATGCTTCAGCAGGTGCACTTACAGGACACGGTCAAATTGTGATTTATCCGACTTTAGATCCGTCTAAATTAGTAATAACAAATATAACCGCTTGCGACTCTACCGGAATAATGGTTAATAGTCTGTTCAGTGTAACGGTTCAGGCACAGGATATTAATAATTTTCCTGCAAATGTAAATATTCTGGGTGGTTTAGATGTATCACTCACCTTGATTCCTCCGGTGCCGGGGGGACTTTCAGGAAATACGAGCGGGAATATGGGGTATCAAACAAATACTCTTACTATTTCGGGTGTAAAAATTACACAAATACAAACAGGAGTAAAAATTCAAGCTTCCGGAGGAACGTTAACTCCGGGTTTAAGCTCCGAGAAAAATGTAATTGCCGGACCACACCATATTGGATTTGTGAATTTGCCTCCATCGGGTTTTGTAAACTTTCCGCTTCAAACATTCCAGGTCGCTTATTATAATTCAGATAACACTCCGGCGAATTGTTATGACGGAATGATAACACTATCTCAAAACACACCCCCACCCCTTCCTACATTTCTGACAGGTACTACTCAGGTTACATCTAACAATGGCAGAGCAACGTTCAGTGCTGTTTATTTTATTATAAATGGTATATTTACAATAAAAGCATCCTCTCCCGGTTTACCTGTACCTGATGTAATAAGTGGTCCAATATCAATCGCTCCGGGAGACCCGGAAATTACTTCGACAATATTACCTTTAAATATGCAGGGAAATTCTGATAACATTGGACATACGCCTTTTGTATTTCTCGCTAAAATCAGTTTTTTAAATCCTAATTTCACATACAAATATTATAATAGAGTGGTCCATACCGTCAACACTGAACCGGGAGAGGGTTGGGGAAATGTGATTTTTGCTAATCCAAGCGGAAATTTTACAAGAACCTCAAATCCAAATTTTACTACAGCCGGGGATTACGGAGAATTTACAACTGATGCATACGGCAGTTATACAGGTTGGTTTATTTCGGAAGCAACAGGTGATGCTGTTTTTACTACTCCGGGAGATTCTGTTAAAATGCGAATCAGCATAAAAGATCCAAATACTACCGGTGCCATTATGTTGACTACAACACAAAATGTAAGAATCCGCGATTATAATTATACTTCTCTAGAAGTTTCTAAGAGATGTACTTTTTTAGACCAAGTTATTGACGGTACCGGAACACCGTTACAGCCTAAGAATTTCTTATTATTTTATTCTCAGGTAGATAGTTCGAATTTAAGACCCGTTTCTGGTACTTTAATAGAAAGCGACGGATTATCATTAACCGGACTTCCTTATTTTACAAATTATATAAGTGATGTTGACGGTGTTAACAAGCGATGGGGAACAATAATTCCCTGTGATGGCCCGGGTATTACAAAAATTGAAGAAAGAACTTTAACAGGTAATAAAATAGGAAATTCCGTAACGTCATTACCGGGTTCAATAAGAAGTGTTGCATATTCATCAACCGGTGTTTGGGTACCAGGCGTAGATACTAAAAACCCTCCGGGAGGAAACACAGTACTTTCTATTCAACCGATGTTTATCAATGTCGGTATAACACAAATAGGTAATCAAGTACCGTCGGAATATAAACTTTCACAGAATTATCCGAATCCGTTTAATCCTGTAACAAAGATTAAATTTGAAATTCCAAAGTCTTCATTTGTGAATCTTACTGTTTACGATATTCTCGGACGGGTAGTAGCAAAATTAGTCAATGAAAAACTCAATGCGGGAATCTACCTAGTTGACTGGAACGCAAGCAGTTTCCCAAGTGGTGTATATTTCTATAAACTTACATCAAAAGATTTTTCCACAGTTAAAAAAATGGTGTTAATAAAATAAGTACCAAGAAAAGCATAAACTAAATCTGTATAAATAAATAACGGATTGAATTTTAATTAGGTGAAGCGGGGAGTTGCGACCCCGCTAAGTCCTAATCCCTGAACAAGAAAGCACTTAAATGAAGCAGCAAGAAAAAAACTAAAGGTATTAATTTTTTCTTAAATTAAAGAAAACACGAGTATGAAAATATTTACGAAAATTTTAAGCTTTGTATTTGTTATTGCTATTGCGATTACATCAATAGTCAAAGCAGAATTAACTCCAGCCGAATTAGTATTATGGTATACTGTTAATGACGTTGTTTATGCAGGTGGACCTTCAGTATTAGCAGGTACAGATGGCGGATTATTAAGGTCAGGAAACCATGGTATAAGCTTTTATACTACTGACATACATATCAGAGTCGTATGTTTAGATTATGATGCAACTTCAAACATTGTTTATATTGGAACTGTTCAGGGTCTTTACTATGGTCCGCCAAATGCATCTTCTTTTACAAAAGCAACGGGTTTGGGCAATAATGTTGTTAAGGATATTGCGGTTGTTGGAGAAGGAATTGTATCAGGTAAAAATAGGATAATTATAAGTTATGGTGGAGTAGTTGCTTATAAATCAGACGATAATGGATTAAGTTGGTCTTTACTATCATTAGAACAAGGTTATTCTTATAAATTAGAATATGGTGGAATAATAAATGGGAATAAAGTTGTTTTTGCTTCTAATAATAAAGTTTATAGAAATGATAATAATGGAGACGGGGTTTGGATTAATATGTATAACTCCTATCCCAATCATAATATAAACGGAATGTCATTCAGTATAGTATCCTCCTCAATACCAAGATTATACTTCGTTCAAACGCATCTAACGTACGGTATGGGTGAAATTTGGGAGTTTTCTTATTCTTATACTTTTAATGATTGGAAAAATGAGCAATTAATATTAAATATACCCTATCAGTTTTTTGCTGGTCCATTGTTTTCTGATGAGTTAAACAATGTTCGTGCGGGAACAAAAATTGTAGGTATTATTAAACCTAGTGGTGGAGCTAATTCTTTTAGTTACGATTGGAATGGTTCAAACAACCGTAATATTCAATCGATAAAATCTAGTCCTTCATATTTATTTGCATGCACTTATGGAGGCGGTATTTATTATAGACCATTACCGGTTAATAGCTCAGGAACATGGACTCAGAGTACTATAATAGAATGGACACGACCATCAATTAACACGCTCGAAGCGCAAGCAGTACCTTTTTATCAATTTGCCTCCCTTGGATATTATGGAATTTTTCGCTCTACAAATCAAGGTACAAATTGGAACTTGTCTAATTCAGGTCTGACAAATTTAAATGTAGAGCAAACAATAAGTCAAAATAATACTGTTTTTGCGGCAACGCATGGAGGTGTTCATAAATCAACAAATTACGGAACAAGCTGGATACTTTGGAATAATGGAATAACGGATTCGGTCATTAACTGCTTTGCAAAAACCTCTTCAATTATTTTTGCAGGTACAGATTCAAAAGGTGTGTTTCGTTCCACGAATGATACCCTGGTTTGGGTCACCGCCGGATTATCTAATAAGAAGATAAGAAAACTTTTTGTTACGGGAAATTTTGTTTTTGCAGCGACAAATTCAGGAGTTTATAAAACATCAAATTCCGGTGCAGTGTGGGAAACACCTTCTTTATCAGATACTGCTATTAATGGTTTTGCTGTACGCGGTTCAAGTTTATATGCTGTATCCGGAAATAATGGTGTTTTTGTTTCAACGAATAACGGAACAAACTGGTCAACTTTCAATAGCGGTTTGACTTCAACGAGCATCAATACAATTTTATCGAATAATAATATATTATATGTTGGAACAAAAGATTCCGGTCTTTTCAATGCAAGTGCAGGAAATTGGGAATCGACAAATCGTAATGCAGGAATTTTTTCATTAAATATTACAGCGTTAGCCGCCGATTCAAACAATATATATGTCGGTGATAATTGCGGATTGGTTTATAGTGGTCCATTTAGTTCTATTGTTAATATTGAAAATAAAAATAATGAAACACCTTCTGATTATAATTTGAGTCAAAACTATCCGAATCCGTTTAATCCTGTAACAAAAATTAAATTTGGAATTCCGAAGTCTTCATTCGTGAATCTTGCTGTTTATGATATTCTCGGACGTGAAGTAGCGAAATTAGTTAATGACAAACTTAATTCGGGAACGTATTTGGTTGATTGGAATGCGTCGCAATATCCGAGCGGGGTTTACTTCTACCGTCTGCAGTCAGGTGATTTTGTCGATGTAAAGAAAATGTTGATGATTAAATGACGATAGTCACTTAATCAGAAATCCTCCACTTTTTCCGGAGGGATACTTATAAAGTGATTAAATACATTTATAGACTCATCGGATGAATATAAGATGGTAATGTTTGTAATTCATCCGATGAGTATTCGAGGTGTAAAGAGGAAACTACTGGCATAGCAAAATTAGTTAATGACAAACTTACTCCCGGGACGTATGAAGTGGAATGGAACGCAAGTAGTTTTCCGAGCGGAGTATATTTCTACAGACTAACTACAGAAGGTTTTTCTGAAATCAAAAAAATGGTATTAATAAAATAATATGAAAACCTTAATTACATTAATATTTATTATTGTCTTATCAGGAATAGTAAATGCTCAGTGGGAAGCAGATGTCAGAATGACAAATAATACTGCAATTTCACGTACTTCATCAAACAATGCATGGTGTATCGCATCAAACGGTAATGTAGTCCATATAGTGTATTTTGATGCCAGAACTGGAAGTACCGATATATATTATAAACGTTCCATAGATGGTGGGGTAAATTGGGAAAATGATATAAATTTAACAAATAGTTCAAGTAATTCAAGTGCAGTTGCTCCCTCAATTGCACTGAATGGAACATCAGTTCATTTGGTATGGCGTGATTCACGAGATGGACCAAATGGTGAAATATACTATAAAAGATCAATTGATAATGGTGTAACCTGGGATGCTGACATAAGATTGACAAACAATTCTGAATTATCCTGGCAACCTACAATTTGCGTTTCAGGTTTAAATCTGCATGTTGTATGGTATGATAATAGGGATGGTGTAAGTCAAGTATATTATAAACGATCGATAGATGGTGGCTTAAACTGGGAAGCAGATGTTCGATTGACCAGCCACTCTTATAACGAAACAAACCCATCTGTTTGTGTGTCAGGGACTAATGTTCATGTTGTATGGTATGATAATCAAAATGGAATTACAAAAATATATTACAAACGTTCAATGGATGGAGGTTTAACCTGGAGTTCGGATTATCTTCTTTCAAATGCAGGTGATTTTCCTACAATTGCTGTTTCGGGCTCTAAAGTATATGCTGCGTGGAATGGTGCAAACTCAATCCAATACAGGAAATCGTTAGATGGGGGTATATCCTGGAATACCGAATCTATTTTAACTAATGCTCCAAATTTAGGTGTCCCGAATCCTAATATTTGTTTTAACGGCTCATTTGTTCATATTGTCTGGAAAGATAATAGAAACGGCAACTACGAGATATATTACAAAAAATCAAGAAACGAAGGATTGACGTGGGAGGCAGATACAAGACTCACAAATGCTTTAGATGAATCAAGAAACGCCTTTGTTGCTGCATCTAATTCAAAAGTTCATGTAGTATGGCAGGATTCACGCGATGGAAATCAAGAGATTTATTACAAAAGAGATTCGACCGGAAATTCGACCGGAATACATAACCTTAACAAAGGAATTCCAGATAAATATAAACTATACCAAAATTACCCGAACCCTTTCAATCCGACGACAAAGATACGATTCAGTATTCCAATGAGATCCCCGATAGAAACATTTGGGGATGACAGGGTGGTATTGAATGTTTATGATATTCTTGGCAAAGAAGTTGCTATACTGGTAAATGAAAGACTTAATCCAGGAACTTATGAGGTTGAATGGAATGCCCGCCTCGGCGGGTCTACGACATTTCCGAGCGGAGTATATTTTTACAGACTTACGACAGAAGGTTTTTCGGAAACAAAAAAAATGGTGTTAATAAAATAGTATCATATGATACTAATTAATTAATCTTAAAAATGGAGATAAAATGAAATCAAAATTATTAATTGGGTTTTTAATCGTGCAAGCATTTCTGCTAATCGGTTATTTTGTAGTTAGCAAATCTATGGCTGCAAAATCAACTAACCCAAAAATTGTATTCGAAGAACTCACTCACGACTTCGGGAAGGTTGCTCAGGGAACGGTACTGGAGCATTCGTATAAATTTAAAAATGAAGGAAGCGGGAAGTTAATAGTTTCAAGTATTAGAGCTTCCTGCGGATGTACAGGTGCTGTTTTAGACGGAAAAAAAGAGTTCGAAGAAAATGAAACAGGAGAAATTAAAGTGACTTTAAATACACAGGGAAGAGAAGGAATTCAAGTTAAGACAGTATTTGTCACGTCAAATGACTCAACTCAAATGGATGTAGTTTTAACATTCAAATGCGAAATCTATAAAAACCAATAAATTGAATAATATTTTTAAAAAATTAAATAATTGAATTATGAGAAATTTAAACCGTTATTTATTAAGTTTATTTGTCTTGACCGTTCTGTTTTCTTTTTCATTAAACGAGAAAACTTATGGACAAACAGTGATTGTAAAACTCTCACCTGCCCCGCAGGGTAAACTGGGTATTGCTGATTTATGGAATGTCTCTCTTACTAATATTTCTAATGAAACATACGAGATATATCTATACGGAACTCTCACGGAAAAAAGTGAAGGTCTTATTGCAACAGCAACAACGTCAAGCTTTGATCTAAAGAAAGGTACCAGGAAGATTAAAGCAAGTGATTTCCCGGCAACACCTGATGTAACTTACCCAAGTGGAAATCCGAAATATAAAGAATCATTAATAAGAACAGGAAGTCTTCCCCCGGGGGATTATGAATATTGCGTTTATGCAAGATTAAAGAGCAATAATAATGGAATTGGAAGCGACTGTCTTGAGCAGATATTAGAAGATATGAGGATTATTTCCTTAATGTCGCCCAGTGACGGCGAAAAAATCGATCCAAAGATTCCTTTAACATTTACCTGGATGTCGCCGCCACTTCCAAAAAATACTTACTATACATTAAAAATAGTCGAAGTAAGAGCAGGTCAGTCACCTGAAATGGCATTTAAACTAAACACATCATGGTTTGAAAAGACAGATATTAAAACAAATTCATTTTCATATCCTAAGGTGGCAAAACCATTCGAAACAGGTAACAAATATGCCTGGGGAGTGAGTTTTGGAGGAATAACAAGTGAAATATTTACACTCGAGATTTCTAATATTCACGATTCAACAAGTTTTAAAAAGGTATATATGCTGGATAAAATGGGAGTACCTGGGACCGGATGCGAAGGATATGGTGTTTGTTTCACGGCAGGGTCGGAACCTTGGTATAACGGTGGGATTAAATCATATGGTTATGTGAAAAATAATAATTTGGTTATAGAATATGAAGAAGAACGTCCGAGTAATAATGGTAGGGTACCAATAATATTTGATCTACCATTACATCCGAAATTTAGTAAACTTTTCGGGTACGATAGGATGGTTTTAAGGAAAGGGAATTATAAGATCGATTACAGCAAATCAAAATTCGGGCAATTAGTTATTCCCGTGTATGAGATGTCCCCTTCCAAACAGTGTGAAGCCTCTGTAAAAGATGGTGTAGTGTTATTGATGAGCGGACATTGCGATGATTGCGGTGACAATAATTGTATGTGTGATGTCCACGGATCAATGGACCCGACCCCTATTGGTTTTAAGTCTATTATTGCTTTTTTTGATGATGACTATGTGATAATAGAATTTGCAAATGAATTAAAGAAAAAAACAGAAAAATATGAAATTAATTCTGATATAAAACTCAATAAAGATTTATGTGAAAAATTCAATATTCCGCAGAAAATACTTAAAAAGGGTTCCTATGGAATTGATTATATGAATTCAAAGTATGGAACGATTTATGTGAAAACGGAAGCATTGGAAACCGAAGGATGTGATTTGTTCGAAGATAATTATGATAATCCCTCACTTTGGACGACAGTTAAGCAAAATTCAAATATACACAATGCTAACGGTGATATTCTAGTTCAAAGTTCACAATGCAAGTTTATTAATGCTGAATCCGCTTGTGATATTAGAGTTTGGCGGGATATGGGAATAACTCTTCCGGATACATGGCAGGCGGATTTTGATTATAAATTCACCGGAATTGGTTCTACATCACCATATGTCGGGCACACTATTTTTGCATTAACCGCTGGCAATCTGAATGCCATTAATGATACTAGACCGGGATATGACATGATTAATGAAAAGTCAAATCAGGATGCAGTATCAGTTGTACATATATACGATACACAACCTCCCTACCAATACCAAAAAGGGTTGAGAATACTGGTTAAAAAAGGTATAGATGCTGATAATAGTGAATTCATATCTATTAATGAAAATACACTGTATTCCATAAGATTAGAAAGAGTAAGCAATAATAAATTTGTCCTTTCTATTTTTTCGAATCCTGATAGGTTGGAGTCGCATCTTATAAAAAGAATTTGTTTTATATCTCAATATAATCCAACTCAATTAAAATTTTTACAACACAGTAATGCACCACAAGGTAATGTTCAAAGAAGGCTCACAGGTGTCATAGATAATACGTGTATTAACAACAGAATATCAAATGACGATCCATGCAGTGATTGTGATTTATTCGAAGATAATTATGATAATCCCTCACTTTGGACGACAGTTAAGCAGAATTCAAATATACACAATGCTTCTGGTGATATTCTAGTTCTAAGTTCACAATGCAAGTTTATTAATGCTGAATCCGAATGTGATATAAGAGTTTGGAGAGATATGGAAATTACTCTTCCTGACAAATGGACAGCAGATTTTGAATATGAATATACCGAAATTGGAACCAATGACCCTTTTGTCGGGCATCCTATTTTTGCGTTGACCGCAGGCAATTTGAACCCCATTAATGATAATAGACCGGAACATAATATGTTAACTGAAACGTCAGATCAGGATGCTGTATCAGTTGTACATATATACGATATTCCAACCAACCCAATAGGGTTGAGAATACAGGTGAAAAAAGGCAAAAATGCTGAAAATAGTGAATTCATATCTATTAATAAAAACACACTGTATTACATAAGACTTGAAAGGAGAAGTAATTATTATTTTGTTCTTTCTGTTTTTTCAGATCTTTCGCGGTCGGAGGGGTTTCTTGTAGGTAGAGTCTGTTTTGTATCTCAATATAATCCAAAAAACTTAGCATTTTTACAACATAGTAATGGACCACAAGGTAATATCAATAGAATGCTCACCGGTTTCATAGATAATACTTGCATCACAAATGGAATATCAGATATCGATCCGTGTTGCCATTGCGGAAATTTTGAGGATCATATCGTTCATGTAACTGCAGCAAATCCAAGTTTGAACTTAGATTTAACTTGCGGTAATACGTATTCCTTTGATGTAAATTTCCCTATGACAAGAACAATAACGCTTCCTGATTATACATGCAATCCTGCAAATAGCTGCACTCCCCAATATGAGTACGAAATAATCGGGCCAAACTCCGGTAACAGTATAAGTAGACAACCCAGCAAAACTTTCACTTTGACTGCTAATGATCCTGGATTATATATTTTGAAAGGATATGTATATTGCGGTGGTATTTATTGTGATTCGTGTATTGTTAATGTCAATTTGTCAGAAACCGGTAATTGTGACTGCTCAAATCCAAAACAGTGGGCTCAACCTAAAGTAGTAAATATATCTGATGCTGGCACAGGTGGAATATTTTATACTATGAACTGCAATGATCTATTTTCTTATGATGGACAAAGCCCGATAAATATAACTTTCCCTGACTTTATCTGTAATCCTTCAAAATGCGAACCGCAATATTATAAATGGGAAATATTTTTTAATAATAATAATAATCCTATTGATTTTTCGTCCCAAACCAATAATTTGTTTGTACCTTTTTACTATACTGCATACGGATATTACAGGGTTAAATTTTATGCATATTGCGGTGATAAATTTTGTGATACTATTGCAATATCAATAAATCTGACTGCGCATCCATGTAATTGCGGCAATGACTGGGCATCAGCAACTCCAATTAAAGTTACATCAAATAACGGCAGTATTACCAATTATGCTAACGGTGGTACTGATTACTCGTTCATATCGTCAATCGATTTTTCGGGATTTCAATGTAACCCTAATACACCAAGCTGCCAACCTTATTTCACATGGGAAATTAAGAGTCGGGGCAACCTTATAACTTCCGGGAATGGTACACATATAAACATTCCGAATAGTTTCTTTTACTCGGGGGCATATGATGTTATAGTCACACCAAACTGCAATGGTATCAATTGTAAGCAGTGTATTTTGCACCACAGAATTGGAACAATTTATGCACAAGTTAGTGATGGTATGAAAAAGGCTTCGAAATTTTTTCCGCTTGCAATTGAGGAAGATAGTATCAAAATATATGATAAAAATATATTCTTCGCATTAACAAACATTAAAGAAATTGAAAATTACACTATAAAAGATTTGTATTCGGGTAAAGATATAGCTTTTACATATATCAAATTAAATGACAGTACAGATGGGTTTTATAAAATAAAGATTATAAATGAAATCGCGGAACTAATTGACTTTGACGGTAAAACAATAGAAACCGGCGAAGCCAAAATAGCTGAGACAAAAAATACGACAAACCAACGTGGTATAAGAGTTACGTTAGAGCAGGATCCCGGAGGAGCATGTAGGATTGCTTGGCCAGATAGCAAAGACCAAAAGAAACTGATTACAATTACTATTCCATATTCGGTGATGAAGATTAAATAATAAGTGAGATGATTTTTATATAAAATAAATACGAAATGGCAATTTAGTAAACAGAAAAAATAAACTTAATATGTTATCAGGGGTGAATACTCCTGATAACATAATTTAAAAGATGTATTGTTAACTTAAAAAAATGAAAAACAAAACATTACTTGTTTCACTCATTATCATTTTATTTTCTACATTTTCTTACGGGCAAACAGTGATTGTAAAACTCTCACCTGCCCCGCAGGGTAAACTGGGTGTTGCTGATTTATGGAATGTCTCTCTTACTAATGCTTCAAATGAAACATACGAGATTTATCTATACGGAACTCTCACGGAAAAAAGTGAAGGTCTTATTGCAACAGCAACAACGTCAAGCTTTGATCTAAAAAAAGGTACCAGGAAGATTAAAGCAAGTGATTTCCCGGCAACACCTGATGTAACTTACCCGGGTGGAAATCCGAAATACAAAAAAGCACTTGTGATGACGGGAAGTCTTCCTCCGGGTGAATATGAATACTGCGTTTACGCCAAATTAAAGAAAAATAACCAGGATATGGGAAGCGACTGCCTTGAGCAGATAATAGAAGACCCGGTGATGATTTCTTTAATATCACCAAACGACGGTGAAGAAATCGACACGAAGACATTGATAATATTTACATGGGTGTCAGCTAAACTTCAGAAAGATGATAATTATAATCTTAGAGTTGTCGATATTCAAGAAGGACAATCATCTGAAGTTGCAATTCAAAGAAATAATGTATGGTTTGAACAATTAAATATTCAAGGAAATACTTTTAAATATCCTAAAACTGCGAAACAATTTGAAGAAGGGAAGAAATATGCCTGGAGAATAAAAAGCGGTAAAACAGAAAGTGAGTTTCGGAATTTTAAAATTAAACAAAATAAAGAAAATGATTCTTTAATTGTGGGATCATGTGATTTATTTGAAGATAATTACGATAATCCAACTCTATGGACAATAGTCAAAACAAATTACTCCGGAGGAAGTTGCCCGTCTCATAATGCTTCCGGTGATATTAAAATTTTGGGTTCACAATGTCAGTTTGTTGATGCTGAAGACAATTGCGATATCTGGGTTGGAGAAATTTAGGAATTACTCTTCCTGATTCATGGCGGGCTGATTTTTGATTATGTTGATTAGGCTGATGCAGTTTGATGGCGATAATTTTAATAATTTTAGATTTAAGTTTTAATTAAAAATATTCTTATAAATTTTAAAAACTAAATGTCATGAAAAAAACCATTTTCACTTTAATTATGGTAACAGCATTACTATACGGGGTTTACAGAGAAGTATATTCGCAGCCGGTGACAATTGAGCGGGTACAACTTAACGCAAACAACATTTCGACGTATTTCCAAAATACGGGAATTTTTAATCAAAACACTTCAGTTCCACAAGGAACTGCAGGATTTGAATGGCCGAAAAATTCAGGAAAATATGCGATATTTTCAACCGGATTTACAATTGCAGGCTACATAGGCGGTCAGTTCGCAATGACAGCTGCTTCTTATAAAGGCGAATACTCACCTGGTTATTCCCTCGGAGGGATTTATTATACGGGTGCAAGTTTTAAAATATACAAGGTAACAAGAGGAGATAATTCGATAACAAATCCCGATTATGCAAACTGGGGTTTAATGGTACCATACGGCGCACCATATAAAGATATGAACAATAATGGAATTTATGATCAGGATATTGATACCCCCGGTGTAAAAAATGCGGCGCAAACAATTTTCATGGCTTTGACAGATGCAAATGTTGCCCAATATACTTCTGGTGAAGGATTTGGAGGAGGAGTTACGACACCTCTGTTACATTTAGATCTAAGACTGACTGCATGGTGTTATTCTCAAACATTATTTGAAGATATGCAATTCGTTAAAATGGTTATAATAAATAAAAATTCATTGCCATGGAATAATGTCTATACAGGGATTGTATGCGATCCTGATATAGGAGATGCAAATGACGATTATATCGGCTGTGATCAGACATTGCAGCTCGGGTATTGCTATAATGCAGATAATTATGACAATGTTTATGGTACTTCTCCGCCTGCTGTTGGCATGATTCTATTAAAAGGAATAAATAACCCTGTAAATCTTGGTATGACTTCCTTTAACTTTTTCACTCCAAATGGTGAAAATCCTCCACCTTGCGAATCAGACCCTAACGGAGAACCTATCCCTGCCTATTATATGCTAAAAGGGCTTAAGAAAGACCAGTCTCCATTTATGGACGCTTCATTTACTACTCCTGTTGCAACTAAATTTAACTATTACGGGAATCCAATGACAAATATAGGATGGACAGAATATAAAGGAAAAATTGACAATTGCGGTGGAACGACAGGACCTCTTACGGTTCCGACAATACCCGGGAACAGAAGATTTATTCTCGGTTCCGGGGCAGACAATTTTACCGTGGCGCCAAATGAAACGCAGACAATATATTTATGTCAATTAATCGCCGGGGGAACAAGCAATAAGAATTCTCCCGAAAGCAATTTGAGTTCAGTCACAAAGCTAAAACAAATTGCTGCAAATGCATGGGATTTATATAATTCAAATTTCACGATTGGTATTAACAATGTTAATTCGGAAATTCCGGAAAAATTTTCTTTATATCAGAATTACCCGAATCCATTTAATCCGGTGACAAAAATAAGGTTTGATGTTGTGAAACCGGGGAATGTACTATTAAAAGTTTATGATATACAAGGAAAGGAAGTCGCAACACTTGTAAATGAAAAACTTTCCCCCGGCACTTATGAAACTAACTGGGACGGCTCAGTATTTTCAAGCGGAGTTTATTTTTATAGAATAACGGATGGAGAATACACAGAAACAAAAATGATGACATTGATAAAATAGTATTTCATTGAAATAGTACTGATAATATTTGCTCGCCTGCCGTAAACAGGCGAGAACTGATTAGGTTGAATGTTGCCAGTTTTACAAATGCAAAATTTCAATTATGAATATGTTTTACTAAATATTTTTTTTGAATTATAATACTATATTGTGAAAAAAATAAATCGCTTTTTGTTTAGTTTTCTTTTAGTTGTTGTTTCGTTTTCTTTTTTCGCTTATGCGAAAGCATATTCACAGACGGTTACAGTTGTGCTTGATACACCGCCGCAGGGGAAGTTGAATTTATCCGACTTCTGGAACGCTTCGTTGACGAACAACTCGAAGGAAACATATAAAATTTATTTATTTGGTACGCTTACAGAGAAAAAAGCCGGGTTAATCGCAACTGCGATTACGACTGAATTTGATTTAAAAAACGGGACTAAGAAAATAAAAGCAAGTGACTTTCCGAAAACCCCGGAAATCACTTATCCTAATTCCGACCCTAAATATAAAGAAGCGTTGGTAAGACAAGGTTCTCTTCCTTCGGGAGATTATACGTATTGCCTCTATGCAAAGCTAAAGAAAAACAATGAGGAATTGGGAAATGATTGCATTGAGCAGGTAATAGAAGAAACCGGGATGATTTCTTTAATAACCCCGGGAGATGGTGAGGAAATCGAACCAGGTTCACCAATAATATTTACATGGATGTCTTCAAAGAAAAAAATAAATGAAAATTACATAATAAAAATTGCAGAAATCCTGGAAGGGCAGACACCTGAGGCTGCTATAAAAATCAACAAAGCGTGGTTTGAACAAGCAGAGATAAAAAAGAATACATTTCAATATCCCAAAACGGCAAACGCGTTTCAGGAAGGGAAGAAATATGCATGGAGAATAAAAAGCGGAGAAACGGAAAGTGAGATATTTAATTTTGTTATTAAACAAAAAACCGAAGATGACAGCACTGAAATTGTAGAATTAACAGAAAACAAATGGATACGAAGCAGTAATTTTGCATTAATCCAGAATCTTGGTCAGTTTGATCGGACTTCATCAGGCGAGAAAGTTAAACCCGAACATTCGCCTTTATTAAAAGCTTCATTACGGGGATTTGATTTCTATCTGACTCAAAGAGGATTAAGTTACCTATTTATTAAAACCGAAGAAGATTCCACTATCAAAAATGATAGTATTTTAGGAAAACCTGAGGAAAACAAAACATACAGATACAGAAGGGTTGATTTTAATTTTAAAAACATATCCATAAAAAAAGAAAATTTAATACTTAAAGAACCTGACAATCAGGGTGTTACAAATTATTATTACGAAAATTGCCCACAGGGAATACTCGGGGTTAAGTCATATAAAAAGGCGATTGTAAAAGATGTATACAAGAATATAGATTTGGTTATATACGGCAACGGTGAAAAAGGTATAAAATATGAATTTATAGTGCACCCGGAAGGAAACTCCGAAGATATTCAATTTGAAATAAAGGGTGCTAAAAATGTGCAACTTAAAAACGGAACAGTTTTAACAGTAAAAACCGACATATCAGAATTTACAGAAGGACCACTGAAAGTTTTCTATCAGGACAGCAGGAAAAAAATCAATTCTTTATATGAAGAAATAAACAACACCAATTTCAAATTAAAATTAAAAAGTTATGATAAAAATAAGACTATAATTATTGACCCACCGATGACAATAGTTTGGGGAACGTATTATGGTGCTGATGGTGCCGATGGACCTTTATCATTGAAAACTGATTATTTAGGTAATGTTATTTCCTGTGGATATTCTATTTCGTATTTTCTTATATTTGATCCGGGAAATGATGCTTATTACCATCAGGATGGAAAAGCTGGATTGTTGGATGCATATATAATTAAGTTTGATAATAATGGAGTAAGATTATGGGCAACATTTTATGGAGGTAATCGTGATGAATACGCAACGGGTGTAGTAATCAACAGTTCTAATGATATTTATATTGCTGGTTTTACGCATTCATACAATTTACCAATGCCAACTCCTGCAGGAACTCAAGGTGATTTTAAACCCTATATAGGGGGTAATGATTTTTATATTGCGAGATTTAACAATGATGGCGTATTTAAATGGGGGACATTCTTTGGCGGTAATGGCGAAGAATCATGGCCTGCAATAGCAATAAATAGTGTAGGAACAGTTTTTATTTGCGGAAGAACAGGTTCTTCTTGGCTTCAGATGAATGAAAGTCCTTTTATTTCTTCATATAACAAACACGGAAATGCAGATGCGATAATTATTGCATTTGATAATAATAATCACAAAAAATGGGTTACGTATTTTGGTGGAAATGCAGAAGATGCGGCGACTTCAATTGTTATAGATGATAATGATAATATCTTTATTGCAGGTTACACTTATTCAGGTAACATAAATCTAATACATACCGGAACAGCGTATACACAAACAGGTGGAGGGATTGGTGATATTTTTATTGCAAAATTTAATAATACCGGTGAATTGAAATGGTCAACTTATCTTGGTGGATCGGCTCTGGATGGTTCTGGTCCATTAACTTGTTTATATAGCGATAGAGTCGGTATAAATTTAGACAGAGTTAATAATTTGATCATAACAAGCCACACCAGATCAATTAATTTTCCTGTTTTAAATTGTACTGAAATATCTGGACAATCTCTTCAGGGCCTCTATAATTACGATGTAAGTGTTTCAAAATTTACAAATGATGGTACGATGATTTGGAGCAGATATTTAGGAGGAGATAATCATGACTTTGGATTTTACTTATTATCAGACCGGTGTAATAATATTTTTGTTATGGGCAGAACTTATTCAAATAATTTTCCTACAAAAACATCCGATGATATTACATTTTTTGATAATGATTTAAATGGAACATCAGATGGGTTCATTACAAAACTAAGTGAATCCGGAAATGTTTTATGGAGTACATATTTAGGAACAAGTACAACTGATTGGGTAATTTGTGGTGCATTTGATATAAATAATTGTTTGTTTCTAACAGGAGAATTTGATGGAGATAATCCATCTGCCGGAGCAATTGTTAATCCGGGTGGAGCTTATACTCAAGTTGCAAGAGTAGAAAGTGATGATATGTTTTTTGTAAAATTTTCTCCCATTGATCCATGCATACCATGTATTAATTCATCAGATAATTTAATTGTAAACTGGGATTTTGGTTTAGGAAATTCCGGATTAACTGTCGATGGCGGACCCGGATATGGTTATACGTATGTGAGTCCAGCACCGTCACAATTGACATTTGGAAATTACACTGTATTTAACAACGCAAACATATTTACTAACCAGTTTGGCGTTACATTATCCGGAACAGGTTATGGCGGTTCAGGAAATTTTTTAATAGTATCCTCAAGCACAAACAGAGAAAGTTTCTGGAAACAATCCCCCATGGTTGTACCGAATACGAATTATGTTTTTTGTGCAAAGTTTAATAACCTGATTCCCATAAGTACTGATAATCCGGACCCCTATATATCAGTTTATATTAAGGGAAATGTGGACGGAACGACTTACCAGATAATCCCTCCGACTTTAATTCCTAAAGATCCTGATGAATGGGTTGAATTATTAGGTTATTGGAATTCCGGCTCGAATACGTCTGCAGAAATATCGATGAGAGAACTTCCGGGTCCTGATGAAAATTGTTGGTATGTACAGATTACGCCTGTTACTAATTCTATGCATTTTAATGGGTTTACTCTTGAAGTTCCGTCGATATCATCTGTAACCTCTGTAGATGCACCGCAGCCGGACTGGTCTGTGAGTCAAACTACTCATACACCAGGGACTAATAAACCAGCCGTTGATTGGAAGAAAAATGCAGGATATACTATTGGACCGATTACTTTCGGGGAAATTTGTTTTAATCCTTTATTTATGAATGGTGACATTACAGCCTGGTTTTCAACAAATAAGGGCGCTACATGGACGTGCCGTGAAAATACACAAATTGATTTCCATATAAATCCTTTGTGCCGCAATATGGCAACCTCAAATACAAACATGACTTGCTTGAGCCAATCCGGAAATAATTATTTGTATAATTTCTCTGTACGTTTATCAACTCCGGTTAATGCAACTATCACGAGCGTAACTCCTTCCCGTGGTACGGTAAATCCTTCTTTACCGGCTATGCCTGTAAATCCTGTAAGTGGCTCGGTTGTTTCCGGGACATGGACGATTACTAATACCGGCGTGCCGTATGGGTTAGTTTCTTTGAGAGTAAATTATACTTTGACGACCGGTGCTACGTGTTCAGAGGATGTGTATTTTGATATCCCGTCCTGTTCGCAAACAAGTTTCTGTCCGAAGGTAGAGTTTATTAAAGCAGGTTTTAATACTGCATTTGGTGTTGATGATATAATATTCAGAAAATATACACCTTAAAGAATCAATTATTAAATTTAACATTAATTATAAAACTGACATTAAATATAAGCATACAAAAATGAAGAAATTAAACTATTATTTATTTTGTTTATTTGTTCTAAATGTAATGTTTTCTTTTTCATTCATCGAGAAAACTTATGGACAAACAGTGATTGTAAAACTTTCACCTGCCCCGCAGGGTAAACTGGGTATTGCTGATTTATGGAATGTCTCTCTTACTAATATTTCTAATGAAACATACGAGATTTATCTATACGGAACTCTCACGGAAAAAAGTGAAGGTCTTATTGCAACAGCAACAACGTCAAGCTTTGATCTAAAAAAAGGTACCAGGAAGATTAAAGCAAGTGATTTCCCGGCAACACCTGATGTAACTTACCCGGGTGGAAATCCGAAATACAAAAAAGCACTTGTGATGACGGGAAGTCTTCCTCCGGGTGAATATGAATACTGCGTTTACGCCAAATTAAAGAAAAATAACCAGGATATGGGAAGCGACTGCCTTGAGCAGATAATTCCTGATATGGAAATGATTAATTTGATTTCCCCGGCTGATAATGAAGAACTGGATTCAAAAATACCTGTTGTATTTACCTGGATGTCATCAAAGCCCAAACCAGCAGCAAAATATACATTAAAAATCGTAGAGATTTTAAGCGGACAAACTCCGGAAAATGCGATGAAACAAAACAATGCTTTTTTTATAAAAGATAATATCACCGCAACTACATTTTTTTATCCTCCTACTGCCGCAAAATTTACAGAGGGAAAAAAATATGCAATCAGAGTGATTTCGGGAGAAATATTTAGTGATATAATAAACATTAAAATTAAGCAGACAAATGAAATTGATAGCAGCTTGTGTACAAGCAGCAAGCTTTGTCCGGAAATAATGGCACAAGTATGGAAAAGATACAGCAATTGGAATTTCGGAAATAAAGCGGGAATAAAATTCAATGATTTAACAGGAATACCTTCAGCTCAAAATTCAAATAGTATGATAGCACATGAAGGTTGTGCCTCAATTAGTGATGTTAACGGAAATCTTCTTTTTTATACAAATGGAATAAATCTTTGGGATTTTAATGACAACAAAATAACTTCCCCCGGCAATCTCCTTAAGGGAGGTGAAAGTTCGACTCAGGCTGTTATGATTATACCAAAACCTTTATCAAATTATCAAAAATATTATGTTATAACTACACCTGAATGGGGAAATGGATTTTCATATTATTCAGTGGTTGATATTGGATTTCCAAATTACAACATTACTTTTGAAGCTAATCAAGTTAACATACTTCTTAATTATCCTCAAAGTCAGTATTACCCTGAAAATCAGTTTCCTAAAAATAATTCCGAAAAACTTACTGCAATATGCCGCATCAATGGAAAAGATATGTGGATTATAATGCACGAAAAGATAGGACGTAGATTCCTGTTTTTCCTTGCTGATGAAAACGGAATAACTTTTCATCATTCGGAGACACAGCAAGGATATTATTCTACATATTCGTCGGTTCCCGGCCACATGAAAATTTCACCCGACGGAACGAAACTCGCCGTTGCATTAGCTCAGGATAATCATATAATTATATATAATCTAAATACAAATAACGAATCTTCTATGCTTAGTTCACCAAATGTAATTTATTTAAATGAACAAGTATATGGTATAGAATTTTCACCGAATAGCCAGTTACTTTATGCAACAGTAGGTGGTGATCCCCCCACCAGTAACAACTTTTTTTTCCAGTACAGAATTAGCGATAGGGTAAAAACGATGGAAATAAATTTAACTATGAGTTATTATAGATTAGAAAGTTTACAATTAGGTCCTGATAGCAGGATATATATATGTACGAACAAAGGCTCAACATCTGCCGAAGGAGGGCAACTCGATGCAATTTTATGTCCGGACGTTGAGGGTATCGGATGTAATTACACGCAAGGATTTGTACCATTGTCACCAAACACAAATGGAACGGCGGGACTCCCGAATATCCCATATTATTGCTGCGGTGCAACATCAGATTGTGATTGCAGTATTGAACCATATTTATATAATATGACATATAACAATACGACACTCGACATTAGCAACGGTATTTCTACAATATTAACTGAAACTCCTAATAATGGAATGGTATCCTTCAATCTTCCTGTATATACGTGTTCAGGTGCAAATTGTAATGTTGATTACTTAACTACAATTACAGGACCGGGTTCACCTGTTCAATATTTCAATTCAAAAATCTTTGATTTCCAATTATCCCCGAATTTGGGAACATATACAGTAAATGTTAAAATTATATGCGGAGGGAAGGAATGCATAAACAGTACATCCACGTTTACAGAACAATGCGGATGCGGAAATACTCCATACTCTTCTTTCAATATAAAATACGACAATAACAACTATACTATGATTTGCGGCTCTACAACAACAATAGATGTTGCAACTTCCAATCCTCAGATTTACTTTGAACTGCCTCATTATTTTTGCAGTTATAATAAAAACTGTGATGCTATGTACAGAACGACAATAACAGGACCAACGAATGTACCTCTTCAAGACACATGGAATTTTGACCTTACATTAAGTCCCGGAACATATACGATAAAAACTGAAATTTTCTGTGGTGAAATCCCACAACTTTGCATGACCTGTAACTCAACACTGGTAATAAAAGCGTGCTATTGCCCTGTCCCAAAACATTGGTATAATAACTTTTCAATTCTATATACTCCTCCTGCAGGACCACCAGCTGTTTCAACTACAATTAACGGAAATGATGTTTTAGGAGGATCCGACATAAAATTTACTAACACTCTCTACATCTGTGCCAGCAATTGTAATACGGTTTACGAATGGTATATTCAGTCACCGGTCGGCCTAATTCCAAGCATATCTTCACCGTTTATAAGCAATACTCCTGTTATTCAATACACTGTGCCGGTTACGTCCGTTAATACTGACTATATTCTTGTAGTCAGAGCTTTGTGTGGTAGTGTAAAGTGCGATTCGACAGTGTTTTTCTTTAGAGGAAAACCAGGGGTAACGTATGATTCCTGCGGTCAATTTACGAGTACTACGAATGTAATTTGGATGGGTGGTTTCAAAGAATCTAATATTTTTGATTATTTTAGATCTTGCGGCTCAAATTTTCATTTATTAGAAAGCAGAAGTCTTGGTTTACAATTATTGAATACAGTATCACCAAACAATTTTTCATGTTACGACTGCTACCCGGTTCATGAATATAAAATATTCACATATAACATTACTTCAATTCCTCCAAGTCTGGTATATCTAACTGGAGAGTCAGGATCACAAAATTTAACAATAAATTATATTTTCGACGGAGGAGGTAAATATAAAGTTGAATATAAAGTAAAATGCGGTAGTAAAGAGTGTATCTCTTGTGATTTGTATATAAATAAACCCGGTGGTACTCAGAACTGATATTAATAAATAAAATATATGCCGCAGTCTTAAAAAAACTGCGGAATTTAGAAAAACCAAATTATAAGTCATGAAAACTAAAATATTACAAATATCTATCCTATTGATTTTCATATCTACTTTTACATCTGCTCAGGTGATTGTTCAGCTCAGGCAGCCTCCTCCGTTTCAGTTTCACGTTGAGGATTTGTGGAAAGTGACATTAACAAATCCGGGAGATGCAGTTAACGTTTATCTCTATGGTAAAGTAAGCAATGGTGTAAGAAAAATTGCAGATGCAACAACTGCAATGTTCAGTCTGCCCAAGGGCGTTAAGCAGGTTAAAGCTAATGAAATTGGTCCGATAGATGTAAATAAATATAATGATGAAGTTGACAGGACATTAAATAATACCGGAACATTTCCAAGCGGGGTTTATAATATATGTGTGTATGTTATCGCAGCAGGGACAAATCAGGAACTTGGCTCTTTCTGCGGGGAATATGAAATCATAAATCTTACAAAATCAGAACTTCTGTCCCCTTTAAATGAAGAAACCGTAAGGGATTTCATTCCTAATTTCAACTGGCTGCCTTCAAACCCTGTTCCCCCCGGGAAAAGAGTCACTTATGAAATTAAATTTTGGGAAATTCTTGAAAGGCAGACAGCATATTATGCAACACGTTCAAATCCTGTCTGGTTTTCACAAAATAATATAAATACCACCATGTTCAGATATTCTATCGCTGCCAACCCATTCAGAAACGGCGGAAGATATTGCTGGCTGGTAAACACTTACATTAATGGCACCTTGCTTTCAGGCAGTGAGGTATGGGAGTTCAAGTATGAAAATGTATCGCAAAACGTTAAAACTGTCAACAAGGACTTTTATGAACAGTATAAAAAAGACACAACAAGAAACAAAAGCGTCGGTGAGAATAATAATGGTTATAACAATAATTCCGGTAAAAACGAGAATTTAACTTATAAAGAAAAACTAAATTACAGCAGCGGTTATCTGCTTGCCTCAAAAGACCCTGAGTTAGAAATTTTCAATAAAAAGACTTCCGATAACTTAAAATTTGAAAAAAGCAGTGAAGATAGCTGGTTTAAATTTAGTGGTTCATACGGTATCGAATATACACACACTGACAAAATACCCGTAGGTTCTGAATTACCTGCAGATTATGGAAGTCTAAAATTCGACCCGACAATCTCAATTTATAATATACCTTTTAGTCTTAACTTATATTTCGACACTCAGCAGGAAAAATCGAAGCAGAATATTAACAGCTTTGCTTTTTTGTTCAAGCCGTCAATTTTAACGGATTATATAAAAGAGCAGAAAGATAAATTTATTAAAGAGAAAAAGGATAAAATAATAAAAGAATTTGAAAACCAGAAAGATAAAATAGAAGGGGAGATTGAAAAACAAAAAGAGAAAATTACCAATGAAGCCGAATCAAAAATATCAGGATTATTAAAATTGTTTTCATATTTCAAAACATTTGGTCTTGGAGAAACATATCCGGTTTATTCCCAAAACACTTTAAACGGGGTAAAAGTAACCGGTGTTGATGTAGAATTCAATCCGGGGCTTTTTTACATAGCAGGCTCTGTCTTTAAAAATCAGGATGCAATTCCCGATAATACATTTAAGAGAAATATTTTAGCCGGTAAAATAGGTATAGGAGCAAAAGATGAAAGCCATTTTCATATTATGATGATGAAAGCATGGGACAATGAGAACTCAATTAATCTCGATAATGCGACCACTGCACCACAGGAAAATATTCTTGTCAGTACAAATGGAAAATTAGCACTTTTTAAAAACAGGTTTGAGATTGAAGGTGAATTTGTAGGTTCTATGCTGACACGTGATAAAACCGCCGCCGACCTTGTGCTGGAAGATTTCCCATCCTTCTTTAATAGTTTCCTGTCACCAAAAATCAGCAGTAGTTTTGATTTTATGTATGAGATAAAATCAAAAATTGACATACCTGAATCTGATACAAAACTTGAAGCTTCGTTCAGGTCTGTAGGTCCCGGATTTACCTCGCTTGGTGCACCGAACATAAGACAGGACATTCAGGCGTTAAAATTTAATCTATCGCAAAGTTTATTCAAAAAACAAATTATTGCAAAAATATTTGTACAACGGGATATTAACAATCTTTCGGGATGGAATTCAAATACCACAACATTTCTGAAATTAGGATTCAATCTGAAATTAAACTTCAGGGATTTACCATTTCTTGTTTTTGATTTCAGACCGGTATCGATGAAAAATGATGCATCTGCTGATTCGCTTAAATTAGATAATAATGCAAGTGTTTTGACTTTGATGACCGGATATACGAGTACAGGAAGCAAACTTATGAATTCTGCGAACATAATGTTTACTAACCAGGCAAGTAAATCCACATCGGGTGCAAATGATTATACAATTTCAAATATTTTCATATCGGATAATCTTTCATTAGTAAAAATACCGCTGAGTTTTAATACGAGTTTTGGATATACAAGAAATAATGCTTTAGAGGTGACGAATGCTTACACAGGAGATTTCTCATTGGGTTATATTTTATTTGAAGTATGGAATAATGCAATCGGATTTAATTATACGGGTGAAGAAAAACTTAATAACAGAAAGGCAATTTATTTCACATCGACGACACCCATAACAAAATTTATTGATTTGAATTTTTATGCAGAAAAAAGTTTCTACCGGGAAAGTGTTTATCAATATGGGAATATTGATGATTTCAGGATAAGAGCAACATTATCAAAAAGCTGGTAAAGAAAATAGTTGCGAAAGTCAGTAGGACATCCCCCCTAAACGGGCAGGGAAGCGACCTTGGCAAGCGGAATTTATTTTTATGACCTTACGGCGGCAGAATTTACTGATACAAAGAGAAGGCTACTTATAAAATAGCATAGCTATTTTATAAGTAGCCCCGAGAACTCGGTGATTGATGATAAAGTGATATAGTCAATTTATAAACTAATCGGATGAATCAAGCAGTAGTGTTGGTTTATTCATCCGATTAGTTGGTACACAAAAGTACGATACGGGGATGGGCTCAATTATGGAAGATCAGTCGAAAGAAAAAACATTTTGATTGAACCATAAATTGCAGGCAAAAAAAAGAAGACAACCGGTTTGGTAAAAGTCCGGTTGTTTTTTTTTTAAATCGTCTGGAGGTAAGAGTCTGACAGATGTCTTGTCATGTTGAACTTGTGCGTTCTTTGCATCCCGACTCGTCGGTGATTTCAACATCTAAAAATCCATTTGATTAAAAAACGAGATCCCGAACCAAGTTCGGGATGACAAAATCGAGATCTCGACAACTTTATAATTCCTGACGGGCACGGAAGAGCAATTAATAATGTTGAACAGAGTGAAATCCCGATGAACTTGTGAATCGGGAAATAATGAGTAATTTTTCAGGGGCTTTTATTTTTTCACACCCTCTGTTTATGAATCTCCTTGTCTGTCCCGATCTATCGTTGATATATCGGGAATTCGTAAACTATAATATCTACTTCAAAAGTAGTTTTCCAATCGGGAGAGACTGTGTTAGAATTCCTTAATTACCCCGTCGTTTACGACGGGGTAGCTAAAACGCCCCGCAATTGGGCTTTAGCCCAAATATATTATTTGAAAATCCGGGTTTTCACACAATCTCGGGAGATGACCCAGAGGGTACCCGGGAAACAGGAGAAAAAATCCATGCATAAAAATCGAATCAACATTTTGAACAGATATGAATTTACACAATAATTGGAAAATTATTTAAATTACTATTATATTGCAGGTGAAACAAAGTATAGTATTTTATTGTTATCGTTTTAGTTTATTAATCAACAAATAAAGATTATGGAAAAACTTTCAGGGGAAGTCTTTTATCCGTCAAAAGAAGTTTTAAGAAAAGCAAAAGTGAAAGATTGGAATAAGCTGAACAATTTTGCAGGCGAACACCTCGAAGAATTCTGGGAAAAGGAAGCAAAAGAATTAAAGTGGTTTTCTAAATGGAATAAAGTTCTCGATGATTCCGATAAACCTTTTTATAAATGGTTTACCGGAGCGAAAACAAACATAGCCTATAATTGTCTCGACAGGCATTTACATACATCACGAAAAAATAAAGTGGCATTGATCTGGGAAGGCGAGAAAGGTGAATCAAGAGTTTTTTCGTATTTTGCTCTGCATCGTGAAGTGTCTAAGTTTGCAAATGTCCTGAAAAGTCTCGGTGTAAAGAAAGGAGACAGAGTGACTCTTTATCTCGGCAGGATTCCCGAACTTGTAATCGGAATGCTTGCCTGTGCAAGGATTGGCGCCATCCATTCTGTTGTTTACGGCGGATTTTCCGTTGAGGCTCTTCACGAGCGGCTTGAGGATAGTCATTCAAAAGTTTTGATTACTGCGGATGGTGCTTTCCAGAGAGGGAAAATAGTGCAATTGAAAGCAATTGCAGACGAAGCACTGCAAAGGGCAGCGTCTGTGGAAAGCGTGCTTGTAATAAAAAGAACAGGCGAACCCGTTAATATGGAATTTGGCAGGGATATCTGGTATCACGAACTGGTGAATCTGCCGATAATTAATTCCAAAAACGAAGTTGAACAGGTTGACGCTGAGCATCCTTTATTTTTACTCTACACTTCGGGCACTACGGGAAAACCAAAAGCAATTTTGCATACACACGGAGGTTATATGGTAGGTACATACTCAACATTTAAATATGTTTTTGACATTAAAGATGAAGACCGGTTTTGGTGTGCGGCAGACCCCGGATGGGTGACAGGTCACAGTTATATCGTTTATGCACCATTGCTGATAGGTGCTACGCAGTTTCTTTATGAGGGCGCTCCTAATTTCCCGTTTCCGAACCGCTGGTGGCAATTGATTGAAAAATATGGTATTACTATATTATACACTGCACCTACCGCTATAAGAGGCTTGATGAGATTTGGGGAAGCTTGGCCCAACAGGCACGACTTATCATCACTGAGACTTCTTGGTTCCGTAGGAGAACCTATCAATCCGGAAGCATGGAGGTGGTATCACCGCGTTATCGGGAAAGAAAAATGCCCGATTATGGATACCTGGTGGCAAACTGAAACAGGAATGTTTATGATAACTCCGATGCCGTCAGTTCCTCTGAAACCCGGTTCCGGTACTAAACCTTTTCCCGGATTAAAAATGGAAATTTTGGATGAAGACGGAACCCCCGTGAAAGATAATGAAGAAGGATATCTTGTAATAAAAACACCGTGGCCCGCAATGATGAGAACAATTTACAACGACCCTGAAAAGTACATCGAAAAATACTGGAGCAAATATCCGGGTGTTTATCTTACCGGAGATTCTGCAAAGCGAGACCCCGACGGATATTACTGGATAATCGGCAGAACCGATGATGTCTTAAAAGTATCAGGTTACCGGCTTGGTACTGCGGAAATTGAAAGTGCATTAGTTAGTCATCCTTCGGTTGCAGAAGCCGCTGCGATAGGGCTGCCGCACGAAGTAAAGGGAAATGCAATATATACTTATGTTATTCTTAAAGTGGGAGTGGAGCAATCAGAACAGCTCCGTGAAGAACTGATAGCTCACGTAGGACACGAGGTAGGTCCGATAGCAAAACCGGAAAATGTAGAATTTGTAGACGTTCTGCCTAAAACACGAAGCGGAAAAATTATGAGACGCGTGCTGAAAGCCCGTGTATTGGGTCAGGATCCCGGAAATATTTCTACGCTCGAGGAATAACGAAAAGTAAGTATTATAACCTTTACGAATTCCCGAAAGCTTCCGACAAGTCGGAACAGGTCGGGAGATTCGTAAAGAGTGGGTTGAGTATGAATAACGAATAACAGGTGATTTATGTCTTGAATTACTTTTTTTAAATTTATTTCTTGAGTTACTTGCTTTTTAGAAATTTATTTTGCATTTTCCCCCTTAAGATAAAAGCTTGTAAAGAAACATGTGAAGAAGCTTGTAAAGAAACTTGTGTTGCTTTTCTGACCCTGATGATTATTCAAAATTTTATTAAGTTTTTTATATGGAATTGTATTAATCCAATATTGGTTTAATTGTAACAAATATTAGAATTTAATTTTTCGTAATGTTATTTAAAAAACAAAACAAGAAGGAGAACAAAATGAAACACAGCAAAACCTTATCGATCTTCATGTCAGTATTCCTTGTCCTGTTTGCAATGTCTGCATTTGCTCAGGATGGTTTTAAGAACATGAGTGAAACACAATCAACATTTGTAACATCCCATCCTGAAGGAATTCAGCCCAATGGTCCTCAATTGATCAGCCCTGATACGAGAAACAAAATTCAGGACTTAACAATTGAACTTAATAAAGCAAGAACAAACAATGACGTTCAAAAAGTTCATCAGCTTGAAGCCCAGATAAACAATCTCTCGGGCAGTATAGAGAAATCGGGTTCAGTGACCGACGGTCCAAAAGCAGTTTCAGTAGTTATAAACAAACCATGTGAAGATCCCAGTAAAATGAATTTTACAGTCATCAATAATTATGCTAACTGGTCAATTGCAACATCAACCGATAGAGTCAATGGCAGAATCTGGGCAATGAGTACTCAATATGCCAGCCCTACCGCCGGAGATACTATGAGAATTTATTCATCTACGAATAATGGACTCAACTGGTATCAAATAAGCGCTGTTTATTTTCCCGGCAGTAACGTAAAATTCAGAAATGATGAGCTTGATATAGAAGCTATGAATGACGGTGCAAGCTCCTGGCTGGCAATATCTTTAGGATTTGATTACGGTGGATCAGCTTATTCCTGGATAGCAAGAATAAAATATGACGGAACTTCATTGTGGAGTGGCTATTTTAATACATCCGCTGCATCCGCAACAAATAAATTCTATTATCCAAGAATTGCAAGCGATAATGCAACATATACATCAAATTCTTATTTAATGGGAATTTGCACTCAGGATTCAACTTTAACAGATGGTACTCACGAATTGAGAACCAAGTATGCAATTATTACGAATCCATTTGTTACAACACCTACTATAACATACAGAAATTTCTCTGCAAGCAATTCATACTGGTGGACCGGTAACAGTGGAGATACAACTGCAATGTGGAATGATATTGCTTATGCGGATTCAGCCGGCTATGGAAGAATTATCACAGTTACAAACTTTTATAAATACACAGCAGCTACTAGAAATCTATATATGACCTATTCGTATGATTATGGAGCAACTTCGCCGACTAATAGACCTGCTATTACAGAAGCAAACGTAAACTGGAAACCAAAATTAGCATTCTCCGGTGGAAGTATTGCAACACCAAATGGTATCATTGCATACGTCAGACAATATTCAGCAACAGACTGGGATGCATATTATCAAAGAACAACCAATTGGGGTAATACTTGGTCAGGCGGTTACATTGATGGTTCCGCAGATACTACCTGGACGTGCGATGTACAGGCAATTAAAGGTTCTACGACCGGTCAGGCTAATATAACCTGGGTAAATTTTGCAGGAAGTACATCAAACGGTGTTGTAAAATCCGTAGTATACTACGGAGGAACTACTTGGGGAACAACTTACACTGCAAGTGTTTTCGGAGCAGCAACTTTATATGGCTCATCCAGAGCAGGATATAGAATCGGTGCAGCAGATAGCTGTCTGACAATGTGGAGCCAAGCAGCAGGAGGAGGCTTATATGCTACCGCAGGTTGTACCGGAGCTATAACAGGTATTGGTAATGAAAACAATACTCCTTTAGTTTACAGTCTCAACCAGAATTATCCTAATCCTTTCAATCCTGTAACAAAAATCAGTTACGCAATACCGGTTACCGGATTAGTAACTTTGAAGGTTTATGATATCACAGGTAAAGAAGTAGCATCTCTTGTAAATGAAGTGAAAGCCGCAGGAAATTACATTGTTGATTTCAACGGTGCCAATCTTTCGAGCGGAGCATATTTCTATAAACTTGAATCAGGCTCATTCAGTGCAGTAAAGAAACTGATGCTTATTAAGTAAAATAGAATCTTATTTTTTATAAAAAAAGCCGTGCTGAAAAGTACGGCTTTTTTTTATATTACAATCATTTCCCCTTATGATTTAATTTTTATCTGATTATTTTTCTGTAATTAATCAAAAAATTATCAGTGCATATTCCGGACGGATTTCTGACAAATGAAGTATGGATACCTGCGGCAGTTGTGAGTGCGGCAGCTATATCCATAGCCGTGAGAAATTCCAATAAGCAGCTTCTTGAAAAATCTGTTCCCCGTCTGGGAATCATCTCTGCTTTTATATTCGCTGTCCAGATGATAAATTTTCCTGTTGCAGGAGGAACTTCAGGTCATCTTCTCGGCTCGGCTCTGGCAGTTGCTTTAATGGGTCCGTGGCTTGCTTCCGTTTCGATTTCACTTGTACTGATTATCCAATGTCTGCTTTTTCAGGATGGCGGCGTTACTGCACTCGGAGCCAATGTTTTCAATATGGCTATCGTCGGTGTATTTTCTGCATACTTTATACAGAAAATATTTTCACGAAATTCTAAATTCTTTAAATATGGAATAATACTATCGGCGTGGTTTTCTGTGGTAGCAGCTAGTTTTGCCTGTTCACTCGAACTTTCTTTCTCTGAAGTAGCCCCATACAATGTTGTTATTCCGGCAATGCTGATAATTCATTCTTTAATAGGAATCGGCGAGGCAATTATCACCCTTGCGGTTTATAATTCGGTATGTAAATTTATTCCTGATATGCATAACAATAATTTTTTGAATAATACCGGTTGATGATGATGAAAAAACATTCAATATTAATCTCAATAATCATTGTTTTTATTATTGCCGTATTTTTATCACCTATAGCCTCAACTCTTCCGGACGGACTCGAGTACGCTGCAGAAAAACTTGGCTTTATTCAAAAAGAATCATTACCCGTCCTGAATTCACCCGTCCCCGGTTATAGTTTCGGATTTATTAAAAACGAATACATCTCAAAAGCACTGGCAGGAGCAGTCGGCGTAATTATTATTCTCATCTCGGGCTGGGGAATAGAAAGACTGATGAGGAAAAGGAAATAAATGCATCACGATTATTTTGATAAATTTAAAAATCTGAAATCCCAATGGAGCAAAATTCCGGTATTCTCACGGTTTTTTATCGCCATATCTTATATCATTTTCCTTGCGGTATTACCTTTATTGAACTGGAAACATCTGATAATTTACGGATTGATTGAAATAATAATCCTCTTCCTTTCGAAACTACCGCTACAATATTTTTTCTCGCGAAGTTTAATTGTTTCCGTTCCAGCTTTTATCATTGCGTTATCTGCATCGTTATTTAAAAATCCGGAATGGTTTTTCTTTATTTCTCTAAAATCATTTCTTTCCGTTGGAATTATGATAATATTAATTTCTACTTCATCATTTCCTTCTTTGATCTCTGTGTTACAGAGTATAAAAATGCCGGGTTTATTTGTTTCACTTCTTGGTTTCGTGTACAGATATTCTTTCCTGCTTATTGATGAATTTGAATCACTGCAGCGGACGTATAAAATCCGTGCCATAGGAACAAATAATAAACTGAAAAGAACTGCAATCTCAAATATCACCGCAGCTCTTTTCAGAAGAAGTTTGATAAGAAGCGATAATGTGTTTGATGCAATGCTTTCAAGAGGTTTCAAAGGAACTTTTCTTTATATTCATAAGCAGGGGAACCCCGTGTCCGAATATCTGATTTTAATTTTAGCACTCATAATTTTTACAGGAGTAAGATTTGTCTGAAACCATTGTCCGTTTTAAAAATGTATCGTTCAGTTACGGAAGTCATCCTTCTGCTTTAAGAGAGATTTCTTTCAGCATCGGGAAGAATGAAAACACTGCTATTATCGGAGGTAACGGAGCAGGAAAATCAACTCTTCTGCTTCACATTAACGGTTTATTAAGGGGTGAGGGAAGTGTTGAAGTTTTCGGCTTACCCGTTAAAAAAAATAATTTTGCCGAAATCAGAAAAAGAACAGGGCTGCTTTTTCAGGACCCGGACGACCAGCTTTTCTGCCCGACAGTTTTTGAAGATGTTGCATTCGGACCTCTGAATCTTGGTCTTGAAGATGCAGAAGTAAAAAACAGGGTAGTGAAAGCACTCGAACAGGTCGGATTAGAAGGATTTGAAAACCGTTCGCCTCATCACCTCAGTTACGGGGAAGAGAAAAGAATATCACTTTCCACATTGTTTGCAATGGAACCGGAATTATTGGCTCTCGATGAACCGACATCAAACCTTGACCCGAAAACAAGAAGATGTCTAATAGGAATCCTGAAAAATTATACAGGCACTCTGATACTTGCAACTCACGACCTCGAAGTTGTTCTCGAATTGTGCCCGCGTACTATATTGCTCAACAAAGGAGAGCTTGTGAAAGATGGTAAAACAATCGATATTTTATCGGATGAAAAATTAATGAATGAAAACGACCTTGAAGTTCCGTTATCAATAAAATTTACCTGACCCCCTTTTTACGAATCTCACGATTCGTAAAGATAAAAATTTAGTTTCCCAATTGTTGACGAGCAGGGATTTACGATAGGGGATGACCCTGAGGGTGCTCTGGGAACAGGAGTTTGAAAAATCCTAATTTTAAATTTTAACTTTTCAATTTTAAATTATTCCAATTATTATTTATCCAGGAAATTCCGGACTCTCATTTCAAGAAAATTCCTGAAGTCATAGTCTTTATATTCAAATACTTTATCGAACATTTTATCTCCCATCTCCTTGTTGCCGGCACGGTAATAGATTTTCCCGAGTTCGAAATATGAGTGCGGTATAAGCCATAGTTCACCGGGAGGATTTATTTTAATACTTTTATTAAAACACTCAATAGCTTTATCATTTTCTTTCCTGAAAGTATAGAGGATTCCGAGTTCATAGTAATATCTTATTCTCAAATCATCATTAGTATATTTTTCAAGCCATTTATTTTCTGCAATTTCATTGAAAGTATTTAAAGACTTATCATAATCTCCCGTTTCCTTTTCGTTAATTGCAATTATCATAAGTGAGTCGAGTTCGTTAATGGCAGTTTTCATCCTCTCAAGGGAGTATCTCAAATAAAGTTTTTCCGCTTCACCGTCCCTTTCCTCAATGTATTTATCTCTTGCCGCTTTATATTTTTCTATTGCTAAATCCCTTCTCCCTATCATTTCATAACTTATTCCAAGCAGGTTCATCGTCAGGTTATATCTGTCTTCGTCTAACATATACTTAAATGATTCCTCCAGATTCAGAGCCGCTTTATTAAAGTCATTCTTCCTGAAATAAGCAGTTCCTAAAAAAGAATAAATTCCCTTGTTCAGTTCTTTCTGAAGGGAAAATTTATTAAGGTTAAGCGCAATTTCAAATTGCTTAACACCATCATCCACCCTGCATATCTGTACGAGGAATCCTCCGTATAGCATCCTGATTGCTGGGCTTTCCGGAAAATCGTTGACAAGGTTTTTCAGTATATTGAGTGGTTCGGTATTAAGTTCCTCCTTTTCGTGGATTAAGAATACGGCGAGAAAAACCTTTGCATCTATTTTGTTGAATTTTGCCTTCTCGGAAGCAGTCCTCAGCATTTCTAACCCGTCTTTTAAACCACCTTCGATTCCGATAAGTGAAAGCAGCCATTGAAATTTTTCGGGAATAAAACTTATTGCGATTTTAAATAACCCGAGACCCATATATGCATCATAATAATCGGGATATTTTTGTGTGATTTTTTTCAGGATTCTATAACCGTCGTTTCCATTATCGGCGGCTTTCAAAAGACTTTTGTTGAGCATCAGCATAATCAGAGACCGGTAACTATGGGCTGCACCTTTATAAAATAAAGCATCCACATCGCTGTCATTTTTGTCCAGAGCATTTTCACACTTTTCGATTACATTATTCGTAAGCTCTAAGTACTTGCCGTAATAATTTTCATCTCTTGTTGTACCGGCTTTATAAAAATATATCATTGATTCGTAAAAATAACCTTTTATATCATCCGGATATTGTACCTGGTAAGACCTGAATTTATTTTCCGCATCATCCAGTCTTACATTATATATATCGTTAAGTCCTTCTTCAATCGTGATCTCTGAATGAGCATAAGATGACACATTCTCACAAAATAGAAATATAAACAATAAAGACAGAAAGATTTTACGATTTCTCATATAAAAATACGATATAAAAGATAATGAACAATATTAAATATATTACAATAATAAGAAATGCTAAAAAGATATTGTTTCCTGTTCGATACAGTTTTGACTCAGAATAAAATTAAAATGTTTTTTATTTTTAAAAAATAACTTATTTTAAAACAATTCTTCAGTTGAATATATTAAATTACTTATGAAAAAAATTATATTTCTTTTAAGCATTTTTTTCTTAATGGAAATGGGATTATATGCCCAGGAAATGAAACTGCCCCCTGACTTAGATAATGCTTTCCTCAAAGCATATGAAGGTTTCTGGGTATCGGATGAATATGAATTTTTTGGGGTGAAGTGGCACGATGAGTCGGCTGCAAACTGGACATTGAATAACCAGTTCCTCGAAATGAAAATTATAACTTATGGTCCCGGCAGATTCTCATTTAAGTCATACGCTATTATGACTGCAGATAAAGAAGGAAATTTTAAGCAATGGACATTTGATGACTGGGGGCAGGCGAGTGCAGGATTTTTCGAGGGTAAAATTGACGGGATGACACTTAAATTCAAAGGTGAAAGTTCTTATATGATAGGTTCCGGTGTAATGGTTATAGAAGGGAATACTATAACCCAGGATATAACGTTTACTGAAAAAAATGAACAGGGGAACGAAGTAACTTCCATGGTGAAAATTGTTTACAGAAAAAAATAACTGAAATTTCAGAACCACTTTATAAGGAAGTTTTTTTTAACTTTTTTATCTGATTTATGGTTATAAAACTCAAGATAATGATACAGTATTTTTTATATATCGCATTTTCATTTATTACATTTATAAACTGTAATAATATTGAAACAAACCGGGGAGCGGCACTCAACCAGGATTCCATAAAAAAGCAGGACTCCCTGAAAAAAATTCCCGAACAGGATACAATTTGGATTTCGGCAGCCGGGGATTTAATGTGCCACGGAGCACAATTAAATGATGCCAGGAGAACAAATGGTTATGATTTTTCTCATATGTTTGATGTAATTGCTCCCATCGTTGATTGGGCAAACCTCACATTCGGGAATTTTGAAACAGTTACCGCCGGAGCCGATAAAAATTTTACGGGATATCCTACTTTCAATACTCCGGATGATTTTGCGTTTTCGATAAAAGAAGCAGGATTCGACGTACTTACCACGGCTAATAATCACTGCCTCGACAGGGGATTTGCAGGAATTCAGAGGACTATTGAAGTTCTGAATGAATGCGGAGCAATGCAGACGGGCACAGCTGCATCAGAGGAGCAAAGCAATGAAATTCTGGTTATCAACGAAAAGGGGGTTCGCATTGCAGTACTTGCTTATACATTCGGAACAAACGGAATCAATCCGCCATCAGGGAAAGAGTATTGTGTTAATTATATCAATCTTCAGAAAATGAAAGAAGATGTAAGTGCCGCAAAAAATCTCGGAGTTGATAAAATTGTAGTATGCATTCACTGGGGAACGGAATATGAAAGGAGTCCGAATTCGGGGCAGAAAAAAGTGGCAGATGAATTGTTTGATATGGGGGTAGATATTATCTTTGGTAGCCATCCTCACGTTATTCAGCCGATGGAAACCCGCACAGTTACAGACGAAAAAGGGAATTCAAAAAAAGTTTTCATCATTTATTCGATGGGAAATTTCATTTCCAACCAGCGAAAAAGATATACCGACAGCGGCGTGATGGTAAGCCTTCAACTAATTAAAAATAATAAAACAGGCATCACTATCATCAATACAATTGATTACACTCCTACTTATGTCTCTACAGCAGGGAATAGTTTTAAGGTAATCCCTGTCCGGGAATCAATTTATGCAGTTAAGAACAATCTTACAAATTCCCGTTATTATTTTCCCGGAGATTATTCAAGACTTCTTGAAGTGTGGGATGAAACCACAAGCCACTTGACAAATGAAACTTTTGATATTTATCCCTCAGGACTTATGATGGATGAATAAAGTTATATATTTTAGATTAGCCCCGCTCTTCCGACAAATCAGGACCTTCAACTTGAAAAAGAGAGGCAGGGGGGTTAGAAATGAATATAAAATGTAAGTTTAGAAAATGACTAATTCATTTTGCAATATTTCTTTCCCAACTCCGATAATACTATCTCTAACTCCAACAAAACAATCTTCAACTCTTACAAAACTATCCCTAATTCCATCCTCAACTTCAAACATTCATTAATCATTATTAATTGTTCATAAAAAAAGCCCTCGCTTTTTTTAAACGAGGGCTTAATATTTTATTCAAAGAACTCTAAGAATTCTATGAACTTTAAGAACTATTTAATCAACATCATTCTCTTTATGTCGGTAAATTCATTAGCTTCAATTTTGTAGAAATAAACACCGCTTGAAAGTTTCGAACCATTGAAATTAACTATGTATGTTCCTGCGCTCTTTGTTTCATTTACTAATGTGATAACTTCTTTTCCGAGCACATCATAAACTTTCAAGGTAACAAATCCATTAGCTTTTAATGAATAGCTGATAGATGTAGTTGGGTTGAAAGGATTTGGATAATTTTGTGATAATGAATAATTAAATGGTAAATTGATATTATTATTACCGGTACCTGTTAAAATATATCCTTTAACACAAACATTATCAATGACCCACCAATAGTCCCATCCGGGTTGTATTGCAGTAAATCTTATTTTTACGTTTGCTTGATTTTCCGCTGCAGTCATAGGAAGAATTTCTGTTGCATTTCTGCGGTCTACATTCCAGCTTGCAAGCTGAGTCCATGTCGCCCCGTTGTCAGTGCTCATTTCCGTTATTGCAATATCAGTAGTACCTAAGGTATTCCAGTCACTATCGAAAGATAGGTATAAACCGGTTTTTCCCGTACAGTTTAAACCTGTTGTTAAAGTTGCAATTGCGTTAGAGCTATTACCGGAACCTGGTAAGTCAACGTCACAACCTAATCCCGGTGCTATTGCTGTTGACGGCATAGTGTATCTTGTATATGATGCAGTGGATGACCACGGAACTGTTCCACCGGCTGTAGTTAAAGTCCAGTTTGCCGTTGTAGTAAAATCATCGCAGAAAATTGTTTGTAACGCACTATTCATAACTGTAATATTAATAGTAGCTGTATCGTTGCTTCTATTTCCGTCTGTTGTTAGTGCAGAAGCAATTTTTAAAGTATAAGGACCAGCTGTCAATGGAGTCCAGGGAAAACTGACTGAGTCAACGCCGCCGGCTGCTAAACTAAAATTAACAGGAGTACCAGTTAAAACACCATTTACGAAAAACTTTACAGGAACATTGGTTTCCGGTGATGTTCCAGAATTTTGAACCTTTGCTTTAACATTATAAAGCGTATTCTTAACCCATTCTGTTGGAAGGCTAAGGAAATTCGGAACAGAATAATCGTGTGTAAATGCAACTCCCGGGTTCGGAATCACAAAACCGTCAACTTCACAGCCTAATGTTCCGATTAAAGTAGTTGCACCGGTAGCGGGATCAATTTTACGGAGTTCTCCGGCACTAGTTGTATAGTTATATGCTGCCAGGTATCCTGAATCAACCGCATGGTCCCAGGACATCCCCTGCGCGTAATTTGCATTATATCCTGTATTTTGGGGTAAAGCAGTACCAACACCGGTAGTTTTGTTAATAGTATAAATCTGAGCAGGTGTGGTAGGAGCTGTAATCATATTTCCATAGATTGTACCGTTATTACTGCATGCTATATCAATTAATAATCCTGTTCCTACAACTCCTGCAAGAGGAATAAATACAGCAGTCGACAGATTAATTGTACCAAGTTTGTTGGATGTGCCATAATCTGAAGCATACATTGTGTTGGTAGTAGAGTCCCAGGCAAGACCGGTAACTGAAGTAGCACCGGTAATATTTGCAATGAAAGTAATTACACCTGTAGAGGTATCAATTCTCACAAGTTTAGTTGCTAGAGGAGCGACCTCATATCGAACACCATACCAGATTCCATTAGCAAGACTACCTGCCTGAACAAATTCTGCACTAAGAGGGTCGGTAAAAAGGGATGTCAAACCAAATGGCATACTCAACCACATCTTGAATGGTCCAGAAGCCATCGCTGCGCCGTAGGCATTGTATCCGAACGCTCTGGTATTATAATTTAGCAAATTCATCGGATATTGTACTGATTGAGGTTGCACATATGGAGCACGACCACTCGAAATACGAGCCGAATTGTCCTGTGCAAATAAACTAAAGGATAAAACGAGTAACATTGGAATTACAAATAACAGTAGGTTTTTCTTTTTCATATTACCTTCTTTTGTTTGATTAGTGAAAAATATAATTTGAGAAATTAAATTTAATTAATTTTTAAAACTTTAATGAAAACTTTCATTATCTTAATTTTAATGAATATTTTGATAATAAACAAGTATAAATTGAATTAATTTATACAATTCTCCTTCCCAAATTCCAAAGGCTATGTGATAATTCTTTAATTTTACAGCCTGCCCTTTCTCTTTTTGGAGGGGTGGGGATAGGATAATACACTCCATTTCGCCCTCTTTATGAATCACCTGATTCGTAAAGTTAACAATTTTAGTTTCCCAATCGGAAGAGAATGTGTGAAAACGGGGATTTTCGAATAACCTATTTGGGCTAAAGCCCGAATACGGGGCGGTTTAGCTATCCCCGTCGTAAACGACGGGGTAATTTTCTTATTTTCACACAATCTCGGGAGATGACCCGGAGGGTACCCGGGAAAAAGAGGTGAGTGAAATTGGGAAACAGAAGTAATAAACTTTCTTATTAAAATTTGTCTTTTATTTTTGTTCATAATATTATAAATTTTATAAATCCATTTAATAAACTTAATTTAGGAACAATGAAAAAATTACTATTCATCTTTTTATTAGCATTACTTCTTCCAGTTCAGAGTTATTCACAGCAATATGCTACGATTGGCGTCTATGGTGGTTTAATGGTACCAATGGGTAACTTTGGTGATGTGTTTAAAACTTCACCAACCATCGGTGCTGAAGGATATTATCCTCTGGCTGCAAGCATTGATATATATGCAGATGTTGGATACACTTTCCTGAGTTTTAAAAACTCATTGCCAACTTATTCCGATGAAAATTATTATTATCTTGAATCATCTGCCGGAGCGCGTTATACTTTCACTCCGTCAACAAAGGGAAAGATTTTCATCGAAGCCGGTTTAGGTGCTTACACCTTCGGGGTAAAATATACTTATAATGGCATAGCTTACAATTCAAGTACAACAGATTTCGGTATTAATGGCGGGGTCGGAGGTATCTTACCGATAAGTCCCAAATTTGAGTTTATGGCAAAAGCAAAATTACATAATATTTTCACAAGCGGCAGTTCCACTACATATTTTGCACTGACCGCCGGTTTTAATTACAACCTTAGATAATATTCATTTTAGCACAGAGTGCTTGATGAAAAACACTCTGTGCAGATATTTATTTAACTACCAAATTTCCGTGCAGATGGAACTAATCTCTGCATTCCGTTAGTTGCAGGAACTGCAGGTGTTCTGGAAACATCAGCTTTCTTACCACCGTTATCATTGTTCTCTTCTCCTGCGAGTGCTCCGGATGAATTGTTCCACCAGTCAGAGACCATATTCAGATGTTTCCTTATCCAACTCTCCTGGTCTTTTTTATTCAACGGGTCTAATGCCGCTTTCATACCATCATTAATATGCTTGTCAGCCCATTCATCGTCACCTTTATGTCCCTGTCCTGACTGACTTTTTTTCAGTTTAATGTAATCATCCATTTCCTTGATTTCGTTTTTTACGTCTTTTATTCTCTGTTCGTACTCATTATATGTAGGGTCATACTGTAAATGAAAATCCTTGAAACCCTGACCTGTATTTTTCAAGGGTTCACCATCATCTTTCACAGCCCATCCCGGATTATCAAGGATAAGTTCTTCTCCGGGATTAAGACCTGTTAATTTAATAGACTTGAATCTCCAGATAGGATAGTTTTTTCCGTCGAAAGTAATTACATCTCTTCCGGGGTCATCATCATAAGTGATTTCAATTTTACTTCCTGCATTCTCAAGGGATGATAATCTTCCTTTTGCATCTTTTGATGAGTTTACATAAAGCGGTCTGTAAATTTCAATTACAGATTCCGGATAAGAAATAGGCAGATCTCTCATATAAAATCCATTTCCGATATATGACCAGAGTCCTTTCTGCACATATTTGGAAAATGGATCAGCAGGAAGATAGCCATTCAGCATCGCCGCACTTTCAATCTCATTATAAGTAATATTTGGATTAGTAATCTTAGCTCTTAAATCCTGGTAATATTTTGCAACTTTTCTGATTTCTTCCGGCATTACTTCGAGAGGTACATTTTTAAGGTCCAACGTTAAATCTGCAATTTCTTCGGGTGTAACAAGAGGTCTTATTTTATTTTGAAATTCCAGGCTGTAATCACTGAATTTTACTCCGTCAACAATTCCCCATAAAAAAACCTGAATATCGTGCTGAGCAATTTCGGGGTGTTCAACAGACCTGTTCAAAACATTGTAAACAAGATCTGACCTTTTTCCCTTAAGCGGAGCCATAAGATAACCTGAACCCTTTGTTGGTCCATACGTACCTGCATGCAGGCAATATGACTGAACGGTAAATCTGTAATATCCGGGTCCGAGATTGTTGAAATCATAAGTTTCCGGCTCGACAGGTACGCGTTCTAAGTCAAAATCTTTAAGCCAGAACGCAACGGGTAAGGCATCATCAATGGATGTTGTTATGTTTTTCTCCTCGAACAATTCTACATTTGCGACATTTTTTGTGACTTTTTTCAAAACATCATCAAGCTGTGCGAAAGAAAATTTTGAAAAAATTAAAGATAAAACAAATAAGAAAATTATCTTTTTCATTATATTAAAATTTAATTTGGTTATAAAATAGAACATTATTATGTAGAATGGAATTCAAAAAAAATAAATCATTCTCGTCCCGCAGCATATTTCCCCCTCTTTACGAATCTACCGATTCGTAAAGTTAATGATTTTAAGTTTTTAAAAATTTCCCTGTCTTGGTGTCTCTCTTTGTTTTGTCTGCAGGCAGGACTATACCATTCATAGCAATGTAAACTCCTTCTGAAACAACTCCTATAGCTCCGATTGCTGTGCCGAGATTGAACTCTGCATCAGAATCCTTAAATCTTTCCGGCTTCATTGCACCGGTGAGAATTATTACCTTATTCTTAATCTTTGATAAGAATTTCGATGTCTCTATTATAGTATCGGTTCCGTGTGTGATAATGATTTTATCATAGCCGGTATTCATACACATATCGAATATTTTTTTTCTGTCTTCATCGTCTATCTCGAGGCTGTCTTTTTTCATCAGTGTCTTGATTTCATATTTGAAGACAGGATTAATTCTTTCGAGTATTCGTTTTACTGCGGGCTCACCAATTTCGAAAGCATATCCTTTTGTTTGCTTTGGATAATCCTTGTCAATTGTTCCGCCTGTTTGTATAAATAGTATTTTCATTCTTTTCTGTAAATTTAATTATTTCCAGAAGAACCGGAAACACAAATATTTTTTACAACATACCGGATGAATTAAATTCATTTCCGCATATTTTTTTAAAAATAATTTACACATTTTAAGAAAAGTTTTTTATAACCTTGTTCTCATTTACCCTCGGGTTATCCCTTGTCGAGGATCCCGGCCTGTCCCGAGGCATAGGGAGCTCGTACGGAATTGGGAACGATTAGTAACTATTAAATAATATTTATGAGAAAAACAAATTTATTAACATCTATAATTCTTGTTCTTACATTTTTCTTTATCGGGAATTCTTTTTCCCAGGAGTTAAAAGACGTAAAACTTCTCGGCGCTACAGAAGTGAAAGATCAGGCGATGAGCGGAACCTGCTGGTGCTTTTCTGTCGTCTCAATTCTTGAATCCGAATTGATGAAGCAGGGGATTGAACATCCAGACTTATCAGAAATGTTCATAGTAAGGAATATTTATTTTGAAAAAGCCAAAAACTATCTGCTGAGGCAGGGATTCACACGCTTCACCGAAGGTGCATTCGGACACGACGTATTCCCGAGTGTGGCTAAATACGGAATAGTCCCTCAGAGTGTTTACCCTAATACAAGCGGCGGAGCAATCAACCATATGGGCTTCGATGTGAAACTTAAAGCTTTTCTCGACAGTGTATTGGTCAATATTCCTATTTCTCCGGATTGGCAGAATAACTACAACAGAATGCTTGATGAAAAGTTCGGAAAAGTCCCTGAAAAATTTACTTATGAGGGAAATGAATATACACCGAGAGAATTCGCTGACAAGATACTGAAATTCAATCAGGATGATTATATCGGACTAACTTCTTTCACACATCATCCTTTTTATAAACCATTTAATGTAGAAGTACCCGATAATTATTCCGGCGGATTATTTTATAATATCCCAATTGATGAACTCATCGAAGCCACTAAATATGCCGTGATGCATGATTACACTGTCGGCTGGGATGCAGATGTATCCAACAGGTTTTTCAGTCAAAAATTGGGTTTTGCAATGAATCCGGAAAATAAAACGGAATTAAGTTCACCTGTGAATCCCGATGAAAAGGAAATTGCATATACGCAGGATACAAGGCAGGAACTTTTTGAAAATCTTACTACGCAGGATGACCACCTGATGCATATAATAGGACTAAAACAAACCGGTGCCGGAAAGACGTTCTTCTATGTTAAAAATTCCTGGGGACCAGTAGGACCTTTAAAAGGATTTATTGATGTGTCCGAAACTTATTTCGGCATTAATACAATCACTCTTGTATTACCGCTGAATGCATTAAGCCCCGAACTCAGAGCTAAGATAGGAAAGTAAAAAAATATATCCTCGTTCCCCATCCCAAGATGGGGAACGAGAATCTAATATTAGCAAATCCTTTTGCCTTTTGAACATGCAGTATTTTTTAAAACGATATTCTATTTTGTTTCCGCAGGTAATAACTCTTTAGAATCAATTTTTGAAGGAGTAAATATTCCAATCACACCTTTTAATCCCACACTCATTACTATATTAATAAAGAATGAAAGGAAAGCTATTAATAACAAAGCTCCGCAAAGTCCGGCAAGTACCATATAAATATTGAATTCTCCGTTAAAGTAAATTGAACGTCTGAGCATTCCTTTTAATCCTGCCATACCCATAAATGCACCCATCCCAATTCCTCCTATCAAATGCGCCCAGAAATGTAAATTAGCAAGTTTCTGACTATAAAGCTTTGCTCCATTTGTAACGATCGGGAAAAGGATATATATTGCCGAATACAGCGTCATCGTTAAACCGACCAAAATAGCTACATGTACATGCGGACCAACGACCCATTGTGTATTATGTAATATACGGTTCAATCCTATATCTGCCTGCATAATACCTGCAGGGACTGCAAGACCAAAACCAAGAAGACCGCCAAGTAAGAATTTAAGTTCATTGGACATTTTCAAAGGACGTGCACTCCATAAAGTTGCTAACGTAATAAAAAATGCCAAACCCTGTGTGATTAATTCAAAAGCGGTTACCATTTCTCCCGATAAAACTTTCAGAATTCCAGGTTGAGCCTGGTCTGATAATAAATGATGAGACCATACCGTCCAGGATACTACCAATTCAACGAGCAATGCAGCCCTTGCAATATTCTGCATAAACAAATTTTTTCCGGTTATCAAAGTCGCTAATAAATACCACGTACCTGCAACAAAAATCAATACAAGTCCATCGGCTATTAAATCCAGACCCCACCAGAACCAATTCTTGTACAGCAAAGCATCTATTGCAGTTGATTTTAAATCGAATCCCAGCAAATGTCCTATCAGGTAAATCAATATAAGTACTCCGGTAAATAAAATTATGCTTGCATTTAATGCGGTATCAACAGTTCCTCTTGCAATTGCTGCCACGGGTAATGATACAAGGTGCTCTTTTCTATTTTCTTTTTTTCTGAATAAATTTTTCAAGCCGCTCAATCCCAATGCTGAACCCAGCAATGCACCTACCGGTTGTTTTTCCCATCCTTCCGGTGTGTAGGTGATGGTTTTAAAAATGTTAATAACAAAAAATACTGTTCCCAGCATGACCAAGGCAATTCCTAAAACGAAAAATGTTCCGCCTAAAGGACTGAATTGTGCAAAATCTGCGGGCAACGGCCAATATAATGTGTAAAGAGGTGCATAGTGCGATAAAAATCCTGCAAACCAAAAAGTAAATGTTCCAATTGCAATCAATAGGAAAGTCCAGTTACCCAGTTTATAGCTCCATAAAGGTTTCTTCATCAGAAAGGGTACCAGAAAAAGAAAGGCACCAAATACTATGGAATATGTAGAACCAAATATTCCCACCAGAGGGTGAGCTGTTAATATTGCAAAATATTGATAATCAGGTATTGCGGAAATTGGTTCTATCTGATATATCCTCATTATCATTCCTTCAATCACGGCAAAACCATAATAAATCAACCCGACCACTACAAACCTGAGAACCAGCTTTTGTATCGGTGTTAAACCGGCAGGTTTAAACAGCCCCTGCTCTCCGTTTAAAAAAGTATCTTTGAAATTCATATTTTTATTATTTGAATTTATAATTAATCTTATTTTTTATTATCTAATACTTCAACCACATCTTTTAAAATCATATAGGCACCCTTTGGACCCGAATACTCTGTTGAGCGTATTGTGTAAATACCCGGTTTATCAAATTTCCACATTACATCATTTCTATGTCCCGGTACTACCTGCATCTGGAATAGCATTGAGTTATCGTTCCGGAATAATCCGAATCCATAAGTCAAATCTTTTGAAGTAACATCAAAAAGAACTTTATCATTTGTGTTTATTATCAGTTTTTCCGAAGGCAGATAAAACTTGTGATTTTCAACCGAGATATTAAACACTTTATCAGGTTTGATATCAGCCCTGTTCAAATCCATCGATGCCCATGGGATTGTATTATATGTAATTATATGAAGTGAAACCCCCAAAACCACAAGGAAGCCGACAAATGAATAGAACAGTGCCGGTTTTACTCTTGAATCTTTTCCTGTTTTGGTCACCCTCAATCCAAACCAAATCATTAAAAGGATGATAGCTATTGCATAGAAGGTGTATGCAATAGTTTGTCCGTTTAGAACCATTTGTGAATCAACCATAATGTTAATTTTTTTGTTTTTTATTTAATAAAGATTGGTGTTTTGTGTTATTTCTTAAATCTTTTAAATTCGTTGTTTGCAGTACTTCAAGAATTTTTTCTTTTGCCTCTATCCATCTATCATGAATTGCGCATTTTTCTGCAATCAGACATTTATCTAAACCGAAGGCACAGGTACTTAAAATCTCCGGTTCATCAGTAGCGGTAAGAATGTCGGATAGATATATAGACTCCATTTTTTTAGCGAACACATAACCTCCGCATCTGCCTTTTGTACTTTTCAATAATTTGTTGTTCGAAAGCTTTGTCAATAATCTTCTGAGGTAAGGATAGGGTATTTTTAATTTATTGTGGAGAGTCTTTGCCGAAAATTGATTTTCGTCATTAACCGCCATATGATTTAAAACCTTTAAAGCGTACTGAGATGTTTTGCTTAAATTCATAAATGACACCTTTAGGTATCATTAAATTAAACAATAAAATATTTAATTCAAATATAAATTGTATGATTTTTTCCCGGTAATATTGGGCTATATAGTTAGGAAAGTGGGAAAACTTTTTGATTTTATTAATAAAAAAAATATGTTAAATTTTAAGTAGCAATTATTTATATCACTATTGTTATATAAAAACTTATGGGGGATGATTATGCGACGTCAATTCAATTCAAATTCATTACTTGGAAAATAATTTGCAATACCTGTTATATCTTCAAGAGTAAAACGTAAAATATTTATAAAGTAGCGATATCGATTACAAAACGATACCGGACATCACTCTTCAGCATTCTTTCGTATGCTTTATTGATATCTTTAATATCAATCAACTCTATTTCGGATACAATATTATTATCAGCACAGAAATCCAGCATTTCCTGCGTTTCGGCAATTCCGCCGATTAAAGAACCAGCAAGGCTTTTTCTTCCCATAATCAAACCAAAGGCAGAGAATTCAGATGGGGTCGGAGGTGCTCCGACGCAAATATGTGTGCCATTTGTTCTCAACAATGTTAAATAAAAATTATAGTTATGTTCAGCCGAAACTGTATCGATTATAAAATCAAAATAATCGGTAACGCTTTTAAGTTGTTCCATATCGGTTGTGACGATAAATTTATGGGCACCTAATTTTAATGCATCATCTTTTTTTGATAAAGATGAACTTAATACGGTAACTTCAGCGCCGAATGCCGCTCCGAATTTTACAGCCATATGTCCAAGACCTCCAAGTCCCAGAACACCAAGCTTATGTCCTTTTCCGACTTTCCAGTGTTTTAAGGGAGAATAAGTGGTAATACCTGCGCAAAGCAACGGAGCAACTGCCGGGAGGTGTAATTTTTCAGAAACTTTTAAAACAAAATCTTCATTCACAACGATTGTATTTGAATACCCTCCATATGTAACTGTTTTCTTATCCTGCTCATATCCGTTATAAGTCATTGAGTTTCCGTTTTCGCAGAATTGTTCCAGCCTATCTTTGCAATTGTCACAGGTTCTGCATGAATCTACCATACAGCCAACTCCAACAAGGTCTCCGGCTTTAAATTTATTAACATGGTTTCCGACTTTTACTACTTTGCCGACCAGTTCATGTCCCGGAACCATTGGAAAAATTGATCCCCCCCATTCATCCCTTACCTGATGAAGATCGGAGTGGCATACTCCGCAATATAAAATCTCGAATTGAACATCGTGTGGTCCGGCTTCACGTCTTTCAAAATTCCAGGGAGCCAAATCCAATTTAGCACTTTGTGCTGCATATCCTTTTACTTTAATCATAATATTAAAAATTTAATTTATTTATTAAAAAATTTACTTTTTACTCAAAATATTTCAAATGAACAATTTTAGTATAAAAGAATAGAAAAAGGGTCTCAAGTAAAGGGAAACCAGATACCCCTGTTGTTTATTGAAATATATATTGAATTATTTGATGATTGTCATTCTTTAGTGAAAACAAAATTTTCTGTAATTAATTCACAAAGGTTTAATACCCCGCCGCTTGCGGCGGGGAGGTTTATTCCTTTCTTCTTCTACACGTTTTTCGATTCCGTTTTCGACATAATCATCAGGGGTTTAATAACACAAAGAACTTTGTAATCTTTTAGTGTTAAAAAATTCGATAACCTCGGTAAGAAGAAATTAGTTTCTCTTATCTCAAAACAGTTAAAATAATTTATTCAAAATACTCGGAAATAAAACAACAATATATTTTTCTATTTCAATTATTTTAGCAATATATTAGTCTTTGTAAAAAATCGAAAACAGTAATTATTCTTAAAGAATTATTTCGCTTATTTGATAGTTACCGGTGAAAATATATTTTACAGGATGTTGAATATAACTGTAAAGATTTCGTTACCTGAATACAAAAAAATAATTGGAAAACGATAAAAAATATAAGTCTGTCTTTCTCTGGCTCATTGTTTTTGGAGTAGTGATGGGACTGCTTGAAGCAATTATTGTGGTAAATATAAGACAAATTTATTACCCTACCGGATTCGAATTCCCGTTAAAAATTTTCGAACTTAAATTTTACTATATTGAAATTTTAAGAGAAATTGCAACTATAGTAATGCTCATTTCCATAGGAGTGCTTGTGGGAAAAAATCTCCTGCGGAGATTTTGTTTTTTCCTTTTTTCATTCGCGGTGTGGGATATTTTTTATTACATAGGTTTGAAATTAATACTGGACTGGCCCCAGTCGCTTTTAACATGGGATATACTTTTTCTCATTCCTGTCACCTGGACAGGTCCGGTTCTGGCTCCCATAATCAGTTCGCTGGTTTTCATAGTATTTTCTGTTACTACAGTTGTGATGCAGGAAAGGGGAATAGTTAGAAAATTGAGTTTCATTCCCTTGCTGTCATTTTTCTTGGGTGTATCTATTGTATTTCTACTTTATATCCGGGATTTTTCAAAAATCATTATAGCGTGCGGTCATCTATCCCGGCTTGGAGAATTAGCAAACGATAAACAATTCATTTCTGAAATAACAAATTATATACCCGAATATTTTGAATGGTATATTTTCATTCCCGGTGAACTTTTAATTATTCTGACTCCGGTAATAATTTTCCTGAGGGGAAAATCAAAAAATAGTTTCGATAATTTATAATTATCATATCCCGGTTGGAATATTTATACAAAATATCTGGAAAAATGCCAAATACTAATAGCGCGATTAAAATGATTTTCTTATGCATACGGATTATTGCTTATTATTTTAAAAAAACATATAAAAAATGCTGATTCAAACTGAATCAGCATTTAAATGAAACTCATACTAAAACTTATTTTTTTTCTTCTTTATTGACATTAACATTCACTTTATCACCATCTCTTGTTATTATTATATCTTTATCAGTAAGATTATCGTCTTTATTGTTGGCTTTTATTTGAGCACGAATTTCATCATCTGTCATCTTGCTTAAATCAATATCGGATTTTGACGTTTTCAATTTCACAACCTGCTTGCCATTATTGTCATCAACATTTACTTCTAATGTTTTATTTTCATTGGTATTATTATTTTCCGGAAGTTTAATATCAAGTTTTCTCCTCCCGTTTTCATCGTTTTTAAATATTACATCTACACCATAATATCCTGCATCATTCAGTTGCCTTTTTAATTCGTTTTGAACCTGCTCGTCAGACATTTTACTGGAATTAATATCAATTTTAAAAAATGAATGAAGTGCTGCCGAATAAACGGGTCTTTTTACGCTTTCGTTAATTGGGATAATTTTAATCGATGTTAATTGATTTATCTTTTCAAGGTCGTTTTGATAATTCATAACTAATTTATCTTCAAAAGACTGTACTAAAAGTTTATATTCTGTTATATCAGTACCATTAATATTTTTTACACTTGCCGTAATATTCGAATTTTTATACCAATCTAATTTATTTAAACTTTCAGTAACTGCGGTATTGGATGTTGGTGCAGTCCAGGATAGGACATAGCCGACAGTATCATTTTGGCTTATTGGATAATTGCATGCTGCAATCAGAAATGCAAAAAATATTATTATTGCAAATTGTAGTTTATGTTTTGATAAATATTGTTTCATTTTAAACGTTCTCCTTTGATTTTGTTTGTTTAATAATTTAGTTTGCGATTTAATCAACCATTCAGACGTTCTTTCAAAACTTTCATCATACTTCTTTTCTTTGAGTCTTTTAATATATTCGTCCATAATACCCTCCTTAATTTTCGGGTTTGATGTTTTTAATTATTTTTAATGTTTCTGTTTCTAAATTATCTATCGGAGCAGATTTCAAAATCAGTCTTTTATTTCTGTTCATTTCCAGGTCTTGAATAAGTCTCTTTAGTTTATCCCGGGTTCTGCTTAATCTGGATTTAACCGCTGAGTCACTTTTTTCTTTCTGAATTATTTTTATTTCCTCTATCGAAAATCCACCGACTTCAAAAAGAAGCAAAACAATTTTTTCTTTTTCCTTAAGTCCTGATATTGCAAGGTATACATCATCATAAACATCTTTATTTTCTATGCGGGGGAAAATATCAGGTAATTTATCAATATCTTCGAATTCATTAATACTTAAGAATTTTCCGAATAATCTTCTTCTGTAATTGGAAATGTAAGTATTTGTAATAATTGTGAAAAACCAGTTCTTTATTTTACTTTCATCATCCAATCGCTCGAAGCTTTCCAAAGCTTTTAATAAGCTGTCCTGAAAAATATCCTCTGCTTCATCAATCTTACCTTTCCTGCAAAGTCCCCTGCAGTAATTTAATGCATCGTTATAGCGGGGCTTTATTAATTCGAGAAATTTATTTAAATCCCGGGTACTAATTATAATTTCTCCTTTTAAGTGAAATGACGAATAAATTTATTAAAAGTCGCAAAATTAATTTTGTTTAAAATTAACAATAAACATTCAAATATGAAAAATAAATGAATATCCCTCGTAATGTCGGGAGTTGACCCAGAGGGTGCCTCCTTCCGACATTACATTCATAAATTATAAGTTATGATAGTCATCGGATGAATGCTCTTCTTCATCCGATGACTATATATTTTCAGTAGGACAGACAACTTGTCGCGATGGTTCTGGATTTCTGCCTGTTGATATAAAGGCAAACGATTATATTTTAAGTAGCGTCTCTTCAAATATTGTTTTTTTATATCTTTATTTTAGTTGAGTTTCTTTGAAATATTTTTTAGTCTTGCCTTATATACATATGCATTAAACCAGTCTGCCGTAAATGAAAAGTAATGTCCTTCATTAAAATATACGCACTGAAATGGATTCGATTTATCTATTATTTCTTTACTCCATTTTATTCCGTTCCAATGATAAAGACCGATATTACCTGGATTTCCTGATGGCGCCTCTATAAGAAAGTTTTCTTCAGATCCGCCTGCGAATACAAAAAAAGAACCGTATTGTCCGAAAATGCCTGATTCAAAACCCATAATTTTTATAAATCCGGAGCCATTGAATCTATATAATCCATCTTCTTCTAACGAATATAAAAATCCATTAATATGGGAGTAAAAATTTCGATACTTAAACGGTTTAGGATATCCTCTTTTATATACATTTTCCCAATTATCGTTTGAATATTTAAATATTAAAGCAGAATCAATCCAGCCGAATCCAGCATATATACTTGCTTCAGCATAAAATTGATTTTCCTGTTCGAAAAAATTAATGTCCATACCAAATTCGTAATTTGAGTTAAAAATAAAATATTTAAAGTTAACACCATCGTATTTAATTAATTTCCCCAAATTAGTACCTAACCAGATTTCATTATCATTAAGTATATAAACAGAAGTAATAAGATAATCTATATGATATGCAGTATCAGGAATTATTATATCCTTAAACGAGGAACCATTCCATTTCACTAATCTTAATACGGTGTTATTAGTACCAACAATGATTTTATATCCATATATATATATATTATTTTTGTCCTTTCCATATACACTGTGAGCAATGATATCGGGAAGTTGGTACGTATGAAAACCGTTTTCGTCATGATGAATGAACTGCCCAAAATCAGTAATCATATAATAGTTAGAACTATCTAATACAAAGTATCCTCCCGTTGAGCCACCATACCACAATAATGTATCGACTTGCCAATTATATCTTGCAGAATCGAATTGATAACCCGACGGCGGCGGCGGTGGTGTTATCGGATTCTCCTTATTACAAGAAAATATTGAGATAACCAGATAAAGAAATACTATATATACTGGAACGGATAAAATGGATTTTTTCATATCTTTAAATATTCTCGTTTTATTAGAGTCTCCTACCTTTTTGAACTCTGCATTACTCATTTTTACACCGCTAACTTCTATTTCATCAATATTCCGCCCAGGTGGATTTTCCCGACAAGTCGGGGCAGGCTGATAAAATGACTGTCGTTATATATTTTTCTTCAATCCCGATAAAAAACATTCCGATAAAGAACATACGGAACAGGTCGGGATTTCCCCAACAAGTCGGGGCAGGCTGATAGAATGATTGTTGTTATATATTTTTCTTCAATCCCGATAAAAAACATTCCGATAAAGAACATACGAAACAGGTCGGGATTTCCCCGACAAGTCGGGGCAGGCTGATAAAATGACGGTTGTTATATATTTTTCTTCAATCCCGATAAAAAACATTCCGATAAAGAACATACGGAACAGGTCGGGATTTCCCCGACAAGTCGGGGCAGGCTGATAAAATGACTGTCGTCATTTTATCATCAACATTTTTTTCGTTGTGATATATCTATTTGCTTCAAGTCTGTAAAAATAAACCCCGCTCGGAATATTACTACCGTTAAAATTAACGGAATAATTTCCCGCTGAAAGATATTCATTTATTAGTATTGAAATTTCTTTCCCGAGAATATCATAAATCTTTATTGTAACGAGACCTGATTTTGGAATCGCAAAATTTATTTTTGTCGATGGATTGAAAGGATTTGGATAATTTTGCTCGAGGATATAATTATTCGGAACGTTTGTATTGATGGGGGAAATACCCACTGAACTTCTGATAATATTTATTTCATCAATACCAATAAAACAACTGTTATTTCCATAGTACCCTCCATCTACAACACAGTACCTTATAGCAAACCTGCCATTTACACTGGTTGTAAGCGCAGAATAACCAAATAATGTATATCCGTTGTCCGGGTCATTAGGATTTGGATTCGGAACTATTGAACGTCCGAGTTCTACCCAACTACCATCCGGTAGAGAATCATTTTCAGAATACATAACTCTGATTGAATCTACATAATTTCCAGCGGGGTCATAATCAACTGACCTTGCCCAGAAATATAAACTATCACCGGCATTGATTCCCCCGTTCACCCTCGGCAGAACCAACCAGTTATCGATATCTCCATTATCACCGGTGTTATCAAAATTTGCTGCTACATAGCTGGAATCAGGACCATCGTAAGAAACAAAAGTATAAGGATCACCCTGAAACCAGTCAGTCACCCCAACAGGATTAGATTGATTTGAAGGCAGATAACCTCTTTCTATCAAACCATCTATAGAATTATTACCATTAAAATCATCAGAATAAATAGTAATTCCTGAAGGATGAGATTTTGATGGAGTATGAGGTATATGAATTTTAGAAACTCGATGGGCTTTTGTTTTATTATGCGGATTATCAGGATTTAAAAAAGCTAACGATGTGCATAATAAAATAATGAGAAAAACAAAAAGTAAATTTATATTACGCATAATTTTGCCCTTTTAGGTTTATTAACATTAATAATTTATAATAAATTAAACAAATTATTTATAAGTTTCAATTATTATGTTAATAAATTTAGGGAAATGAAATTGATTAAATAATAATGGAGAGGAATGAAAAAGGAACTAATCCGAATGGATTAGTCCGGGAATAAATATTGAAAAATTCTGAAAATAAGGAATTATTTAAATACCAGCATAAAAAAAATTCCGTGTTTTTTCAGGAAAAAACCCAGGTGAACTTAATATTATAATTATTGATATTGTTAAGTTAAGCTGTTTCATATTTGATCGAACCAATATTTTCTTAATTTAGATACGAAAAACGATAAAAAATTATACCGGTTGTAATATTAAAAGTTAAAATCGTACCCTATTTTAAAATATCTTCTAGTATATTGTAATTTATCCCCGTCAAGATTTATTACAAAATATATATTGCTTCCTGCAAAGAACTCATATTGTATCATAGCGTTTAACAAAGCTTTTTTCGAATAAGTATCCTTTTGATAAAATGCTCTTAAATAGAGCTTTTTAATTATTCTGTAATCCATTCTTGTATTCAGGATAGTTTGGTCAATTCCGTTGTTGCTGATAAAATTCACATTTGTATTAAATGCAAGATTATCAAAAAATATGATGTTAAATCCCAAATAAGGGTTCCTCAAATATGAACCAAAATAAGCTCCAAAAAAATATCCTGCATATACAGAATTATTACCAAATATATACTTAAGATAATGTTCCTGTAAAAAGTTTTTTCTTGTTATTAATTCTCCGTTTGAATTGAAGTCATTTGGAAGATTGTATTCCATATAATTGCTGTATGACAGTGCGCCGGTTATCTTTAAAGACAGATTTGTATTGAACCTGTTTTGCATGTTGAAGTTATCACTTAACTGTTTCGACTTGTAATATCCTCCGCTGACAGATATGTTTGAAAAATATTTTCTGTCATAAACCCAATTATATCCTCCCGATAATAGTAACTCATCATAATTATTTTGCAATCCGACTGAAGAATTAAAAGAGGTCGAAGCGTTGAAGTTTTTATCTACTTTATTATACATAACATCGGCGAATGGTCCTCCGTTATCATTATATTGATAATATCCGTATAGATTAAATGCTTTACCCGAGAGATTTGTGGCATACTGTCCCGATAACCTCACGGGATTTTTTGGAAACCTGTAAAACCCGTCAAAACTAAATATTCTTTCCTGGTAATCTTTTGTTCTGTCTTTTGAATAAAGAAAAAACCCTCCGAGGTTGAAATCCGATGATGAATATCTTGGTCTTACAGTAAAAAACTTTCTTTTATTGCCGTTATTGTCAGCTTCCTCTTCTACATACATTACGCCGGTCTTCAACTTATCACTTCTATATGTGTAATTAAATCCGTAATTGATATTTTGAATTGCTCTTGTATAGAAAAGATTGATAGGAGAACGGTAAATATCAAGGTCCTTACTAAAAAACGGACGTTTCTCTTCTAAATAAATAGGTCTGTTATAAAATGAAAATGAAAAAGGATCTGCCTCAAGCGTCGATTCATCGGTGTTATATGTTGCTTTTAGTTTATGTTTATCGAATGATGCAGTGAACTCCCCTCCTAATTGTGATTTTGCTGTCGAATCATTAAACTTGTTTCCGACAGCAAATGGTGTTGCATTCACATTGATGTCTAATTTCTCATCAAATGGAAAAATATCAAGTTTGTACATATATTTCAGACTCATCAATTCGCACTGAGGAGTTATTGAATACCAGTAAGATGAACCGTCAGGTCTATAGGCAAAAAGCTGAAAATTGATTCCAATCTGCGATGTATTCTTGTTTTGAATTTTATCAACGGGAATTTTTACTTCCGTTTCGATATATCCTGGTTCGTTATCTTTTGCTTCTTTGAAGATGGTTGACTTACATTCCCAAACCCAGTCCCATTCAGAAGATTGTGATTTCTGGTTATATACAAGTAAATCCCGCTGATTATCAAGAAAACTAAAAACAAAGATGTATCCGTTTTGATTTTTATTTTCAAAATCGAGTAATATAAAAAACTCATTTTCTTCTTCAGTACTTCTATCCCTTCTGAGAGATTTCGAAATAACAACTCCGCGGGGATAAAATTTGAAAGCAAAATATAAGGCATCTTTTGTTTGTTTAAGATATATTATTGTGCTGTCGTAGTCCTTGCTGTCCGATTTTGGTATAAATATATGAAAATCTTTGAATACTTTAGCACCGGACCATTCTATAGAATTGATTTTTCCATCGATCACAGGAATCGCTGTGTTTATGCCCGGTGATTGTGCAAAAATTTTCGTTCCTGAAAAAATTATTATGAAACAGAGCAGTATTCTATTAGTGAGTAAATTCATTTTTATAAATGCTCTTTTTTCTATAACTTTACGTCATATTAAATTTTTAGTTGCGTTTTTTACCGATTAAAAGATTTTTTTATAACGCACTATAAAAACCAAATTCCGGATTCTTTCGGTAACCTTTTATTTACTTCAAGCGTATAAATAAATAAGTACTTTTATAATTGTTTTGTCTGGAAAAATCTAATTATTTTTTAAATATTAAAAACTAAAAGGGGATATATGATTTTAAATTTATTAATAATAAAAATTTGTATTTTGTTATTCCTGCCTGTTAATTGTTTAAAAGCAAATGATACCTCTAAACATCATACAATACCTTTCAAGCTGGTTAATAATAAGGTTCTGGTTCCAGTGAATATTGGAAATTCCCGGACTTTTGATTTGATATTAGACAGCGGATTTGGTTTTGACGGAATAATTCTTTTTAATAGAGATTTAGCTGACTCAGTTAATCTTGCCAATCGAATTTTAGTTAATATTCCGGGTGCCGGGGATGGTTCGCCATCACAAGCGATTATGTCGGAATCTATGACTTTTAATTCGGGTACTTGTGAGTTTAATAATCAGCGTGTCATTATTCTTCAAAATGATTTATTTAAAGGTTCTGCAAGTGACGGTGTAATAGGATATACATATTTCGGTCATTATAAAGAAGAAGTTGATTATGATAACAAAATAATAACTCTTCACGACTCTGCTGATATAATTGATGAATCCGGCTGGGAGTCTATACCGCTTACATTTGATGAAAATAACAAGCCTCATCTGAATATATATGTATCAATTGAAAATGAAGAACCTATTATGCTTGATGTTTATATTGATTATGCAGCAAGTTTGTCAATTGAATTGACCGTAAGAGAGGGTATGAAATTCAAACTGCCCGAAAAATATGAAGCTGATTTTGAAGGATACGGATTAAGCGGTGACATAAAAGGGAAAACCGCACGTATATCAAAATTTATAATTGGGAAATATGAGTTCAATAATGCCACGGCAACATTCTTTGAAGGGAATTCACGTTCAAAAGATAAAAATGCAGACGGGGTAATATCAAATGACGCCCTGCGCCGCTTTAATCTCATTTTCGATTTTCAAAACAAGAAGTTGCTTATAAAACCTAACAATTCCTTCAACGAACCATTTGAAATAATAAGATAATAAAAGGGATGCTTTTGCATCCCTTCGCTTCTGAACCTTTGTATTTCTTAGCAGGTGATTACAAAATCAGGGTTTTTTATAATAATTCTTTTCTCCCTTATCATTATAAAGAATTGTCTTTCGTATTACATTTATAATCTGCCGCCGAAACTGAAAATTATCTGTCCGACAGTTGGACTTCCAAGCCTAAATCCCCACTCAAATTTGCCTGTCATTCCAAAGGGAAGAATTGCGTTTAATCCTATACCGGTACCATTTAAAAACTTCATATTCTGAAATCCGTCTCCGCCATTCCAAACTGTGCCTAAATCGTAAAACATAGTAAAATATAATCCGTATTTATATGAATAATTGCTTAAGTATTTTATCTTTTTGATAACAGGAATTTGATTTCCCTCAAGAAAATTTGGTGAAATTATCGGGAATTTTATTTCATTAATTAACACAAATGAATTATCACCTTCAAATCCAAACCAGTTCCATCCTCTTATGACATCTCCTCCGTAACCTATGAATTTATGATTGTAAAAAGGTATATTAGGACCGAATGCGATACTTGTATTTAATTTTGTCGACAAAATAAACGAATAATCATTCTTTATTTTTACCGGGAAAAAGCTATTCTGTGAAAAATTCAATCTTCCAAAATCTACTATATCATTGATAAGCCCAAAATGTTCATAATCCAAATGCAGTTGAAATCCTTTCGTTGTAAACTCCCTGTTATTTCTTGAATCATAGTTTAAACCAACTCCGGTCAATAAATATTTATCAACACCATCAGGTGAAACCGTTCTGCCAATATCATAACTTGTTACTTGTGAAAGCATATAACCGATTTCTGTGTATATTGAAAAATTTCTTGAAAAATATTTCCCTACGGTCAATTTTGTGACATAATTGTAGTAATCAAAATTATTATCATTAAAATTTCTGTAATTAAAGACCCTGCTGCCATTTGCTCTTCCAAGAGCCAATTGGCTTCTGTTCCTGTCTTTTGAATAACCCCCGCTTAACGTAGAAAAAAGATGTAATTTTTCTCCGATCCAGGGAATCGAATATGATGCGTGTACAAAAGGATTATAACCAACACCAAAATTCAACATGACATTTTCATTCCTTCCTCTGAAATTCTGCCATCGAACACTAGCACCTACCCATAATTTTCGTATATCTCCGTCAACAAATCCGGCAGAAGGCATTGGATAAATATACCATTTTTCCTGCACCTTAATTTTAAGCAATACCTTATTATCAGACTGTAAAACCGGAAGAATTTCTGTCCTTACAAAAATTCCAAGATTGTTTATTCTCAACTCATCTTCTTTGCACAGTTCCGAATTGAAAATCTTATCTTTACTTAATTGCATTTCCCTTAATATTATTTCATCATCGGTAACTTTATTCCCGCTGATAATTACATCTGAAATCACCGGTTTTAGTGAATCAAGATACTCAAAATCTTTTTGGTGGATATTCGTATTGTCATTTTTATGAGATTGTCTGTCTTGGGATAAAATAGTATTAACCGGATAAGAATTATAAATAATAAAACATATAACAAATATCCTGAGAGACGTATTATTTAAAAAACTAAAATTTAAAGATATATGTTGATTATTTCTCATTTTTTCACTCATAATCTGAGATATTAAAAATTTATTTATCATTTATCTTTGAATCTTCAATTTTAGAATCACTTTTATCTTTCCATATTATCTGTTCACCTTCCGATAAAATTTTTACTTTATCTGCAAATTTATTATACTTTGATTCCGGATTTTGCAAAATTTGTTTCAGTGCATAAAGCGGGTAATCTGCACTTGTGAAATATTTTATTGCACCATAATGAATCGGTATCATATAACTTGCATTTAAATCATCAAAAAGCTGTAGTGCCTCCATACTCGATGTATGAAACCACATGCCTTTTGACTCGCAAGTTCTGCAAGGACCAATTGGTATGAGCGCAAGGTCGATTTTAAAATCATTTCCTATTACCTTGAAAGCTTCATCATTATATCCGGTATCACCGGCAAAATATATGCAAACATCTTTATATTGTAATATATATCCTGTCGCTCCCTTTTCTGACCATGCATATGTGTCAATTGCATATCTTCCGCCCTGATGTAAGGCATAAACCGGGGTGATTATCATTCCGTCAACATATATAGCATCGCCCGTATATTGTTTGTTCTGATATTTTCTTGTTGTGGCTTTTATAAGATTTAAATTAAAATCAGGTAAATATTTTTCGTCTCCTTCAGGAAAAATTAGGTTACATCCGGGAAATTTATCCTCAATCATTCCGAGGCTTACAAAATTTAAATGATCCATATGAGAATGCGAGATTAATACTAAATCAAGCCTTGATAAGTTTTCAAAATCCATTCCGGGCTCTTTTTTCCTGATAAATATTCCATTAATTCTGTTATTTAAAAACGGGTCTGTTATAATTACTTTGTCATATATTTGAATAAGTACAGTCGAATGACCAATCCAGAGAGCAGATAATTTCACACTATCTTTTACAGGATTTGTTATTTTATTTTCTATTTTCAAAGGTGAAGAAGTAATTGATTCACCTAAATTATTGATAGTAACCCGCAAGACAAAACAACCGTTCAGAACAAAAGAAAACAGAACGAAAAATATTACGAGAATTTTTTTCATTAAAAATATTTAATATATAGGTTTATGTTGTAATTCGTTTTTGTGTTGAAATTTTGTGTGTATTGAAATCCCATTAACCCTCCAAAAAAGTAAATACCGGCTTCTGCCCCGTAATAATAGTTTTTATCATTCCCAAAATTTTTTCGCAAAGTGTATTTCCCCCCAAGTGAAAAGCAAAGATTTTCACCTTTACCTGTTAAAGGGAGTATTACTCTTGAACCCAGGCTGACTCCGAAAATACTTATATTAGAATATTTAAAAGAAGATGTTGCAAGTTCAGGGTCAATAAATATTTCAGCGGAACCCGAAAATCTCCTCGCAGGATAAATGAAAAAAGATTGAACAGGTGAAACATATTTATTAGGTCTGAATGATATGCTGAGCGGGGTGATATGCCACTTGAATCCAAATTGAACTCGCGCATTTTCATTATTCGCATCCTGGAAAAATGTAGGCGATGGTAATAACTGTAATACTGCCCAGGATGTAAGTATATTCGGTTTTGCATCGGGAAAATCCTGCGGGAATAAGTCCTTTGTTAAAACCAATATAAAAAATAAAAGCACAATCTTTTTCATATTAAATGAAACATTTAAATAATGAAAATAATCTCAAAAAACACTTACGTATAAAAAAATCTAAACTTTTCGCAGGGTAATTATTAAACAAAAAACAATCTGGTTCTATTTAATAATTATTAATTGATAAGAATCTATTGCGTTGTTGTAATAATTTTTACCGTTTCTGTCTATTATAAAATAGGGGAGTTCTTCATTAAGGTTTTTCAAACCATTCTTACCCAATATAAAATATATTTTTGATAATACTACTCCTTCTTCGCAATTATAATTTATAACAGATGCACTTTGTGATTCCATTGCAGGGAAGCCAGTTTTCGGATTGAAGATATGATGATACCTGATACCGTTTATTATTCTGTATCTTTCATAGTCACCGCTGGTAAGAACTCCTGTGTTTTCAAGCTCAACTGTTGCTGCAAGTTTTTCATTATCACGGGGATGTTTTATTGCAACTTTCCACTTTAAATCTTTTGACTTTCTGCCGCTCACATAAATATCACCTCCGCCGTTTATCAGGAAATTATTGACTCCTTTATTTCTCATTACTTCTGATGCCTTATCAAGGGCATAACCCTTTGCAATCCCGCCAAGGTCAATTTTTAATCCTTCCTTTAAAAATGTAATTGCTGTATCAGTTAAATTCAAAAATATATTTTTATAGCCGACAAATTTCAGAAGTGAATCTATTATATTTTTATCCGGTTCAGTTTCAATAGGATGCTCCGAATTAAACCCCCAGTAATCAGTCAGCGGTCCGACTGTAATATCGAATAAACCGGAATATTTATCCGAATATTGAATACTTCTTTGTATGATTCCAAAAAGTTCAGAACTAATCTTAACCGGATTATTAAAGGCATTCCTGTTTACATAACTGATTTCTGTCGTATCTTTATAATTACTTGTAATTTTTTCAATTCTTTCAACCTCTTTGAAAGCATAATACATAGCTTTCTTGCACGAATCAATATTTGTATGAACAGCGGTAATCTCAAATTCGGTACCCATTAGAAATTTCTTTGCGGATAATTCAAACTTAACAGCTTCATCCTGTGCATTGCAATTGCAGTAAATGAAAATACAAATAAAAAATATAAGGAGCTTTTTCATAATAATGTAAGAGTCTTCCAGAGGGTTTTTATTATTTGCAGAGTTATATTAGACTTCTATTCTGCGAAAACCTGAATTTCATTGGGAATGCAAGCAATATAATCGCCTTGTTTTTTTAATGGATTCATTTGTTTGCATATTTTATGACGGCATTCGGTTTCGGTTATTTTTGCATTGCCATTATTAACTCCCAGAACAAGTTTTCCTGATTTCCCGTTAAAAGAATAAATATCGTTTGAGTCCGGACTTATTCGTTTAATGATTTTGCCTCTATGTACCACAATAATATTTTTCAAATTTGAATCATTATCAGTATAAAGCCGGATTCGTACAGGATTATTTAACATTGAAGGCAGATTTAACTCTTTTCTTATATCAAGAAGTTTCTTGCCAAAATCATTTTGCGACTTTGTATAATCAACCAGTTTATTGTTTTTTATAAATACAAGGTCTCCCATAACGTTACCGGATACCGGAAATTCGGAGTATTTAATAGTATTATATTTTAACCAGCCGTCTTTTGCAAACTTTTCAAGCAATTTAACCGCATAATCTGAATTATCCGTTATTGCTTCAAGAGAAAATAAATCTGCATCTTCATCTTCCAAGCGAAGCGTTTTTGATAATACCGAACTTGCAACTGATGAAAACAATGAACCTGCTGCAATTGCTAAAGCTGATGTTTTTAAAAAATCTCTTCTGTCCATATTTTTTATTAAATTGAAAATTTAAAACCAAGTGTGAATAAATAAGCATAAAGATCCGAAAGTCTCATTATCCAATCCGGAGAATCAGTATGTCTGTGATAAAAACCGAAATTAGTTATAAGAGTAAATTTATCGCTGCTAAGTAAAGGAAAATTTATACTCTTATCACCTTTGAATGTGAACCCGATTGATACATCATTTGTATATCCTGAATTTAACTTGCTGTCAACTCCCATAAAGGGCTCAGGAGTAAGATATTCGGATTTAAAGAAATATGCTTTCGTTTGGAAATACTGTCTTAATCCAAGTGTCATATTTACCATCGTGCTTAAATGCGTTTTGAATTCAACATCAATCGTGTTCGACTTAATATCCCATGTATCCCAATAGTATCTGTAACCGAGTTGAAGTGATGAATTTTTTGAGATTCCAATGTTCGTTCTCAAGCCAACTGATTTTCTAACTCTTTTATCAGGCTCTACAGGCTCAAGAACTCTGAATGAACTACCATTAATGATTCTTATTACCTGATATCCGTCCAGCATATAACCATCCATGTTAATGAACGAAAAATCTAATTGCGATATAATATTCTTTGAGAGAATTTGAGTTAAACCTAAATTTATTGTCGTTGTATTCCTGTCTTTTGTCCAGGTACGAACTTGTGGAAAAACTTTGTCCCAGTTCCCTGCGTAACCTAATTGTAAAATGGTATTTTTCTTTGCAAATGGGATTGAAAGATTTGCCGCAAATGTCTTTGAAGAATAATCATGCTCAATGCTGTACATTCCATTAGCAGAAACCGAAATTTCAGAGAATATTTTTGTTATGCCAAGTGATAATTGATGGCGAAGTTCATCCGGAGTGTTATCTGAGCCGCCTGTTTTATTGTTTGTTGCTGATGTAATGCCATCAACCCTGAAAATCATCTTCATTGAAGCAGAACTAATAGCATCTACAAGGTAAGAACCATTTATAGTCGTATTATTCCCTAAATTTTTTGTTACATTTAAATATGGATAATATACATTTAACCTGAAATTATCGAAATAAGTATTTATATCAAATTCGATTTCATCAGCAGGCTCTGTTTGAGAATAAGCAACGAATGGAATAAAAAATATTAAAAAAACCAGTATTTTTTTATCCACAACCACAGCCTCCGCCCTGAGAACCGTTTCCGCCTTCAGATCCTTCGCGGATGTTTATATAATGTTCCTTGATTCCTTTTTGAATCGGATTCTCATCGAATATCATATTCGGGTCTGCCAATCTTTCGCGTTCCCACGGCTGAACAATCGTACAACCGGTTATGCTTACAAGAAAAAGAAATATCAGAACAAATAATAATTTTCGAATCATTACTCGTTAATTAATTTTTCAATTTCGGAGTTGTATTTTTCCTCGTTACCGCTCACAAAACCGATATGTGTAAACCTCACAACACCATTTTTGTCGATAATAAAAGCACATGGAAACGATTCAGTGATGTAAAGTTCAACTATCTTTTTATCTTTGTCATATATAATCTTAAACGGAACTTCTTTATCCAACTTATCAGTGAATTTTTTTATGTTCTCTGATTCTTCATCAACGTTTACAGTCAGGACTGAAAAATTCTTTCCTGAATCTTTGTTATATAAATCAATAAGAAACGGAAATTCTTCCTTGCAGGGTTTGCACCAGCTTGCCCAAAAATCTAATATCGTAACTTTTCCTTTGTAGTCTGCAAGGTTTATTGTTTCTCCGGATAATGTTTTTCCGCTAAACAAGGGTGCATTTTTACCGACATCCTGCGAATATAAATGTAGAGGAGTTATTATTAGAGTTATGATTAAAAATATTTTTTTCATATTTATTTTATTTCAATACAATTTATTTCCACCGCCGCCATTTCTATTCCATAGTGCTCCATGACATTGATAGCAAGAAGGCGCCCATGTAGGTATTCCATTTATCAGACTTATTTTTCCACGAATATCATCTAAAGAATGACAATCATTGCATTCATCCGGATTTAAAGATTTACCACCACCTCCTCCTTTATGTAATGTTCCTTTTATATTGTTGGTATGGTCGGAAGGTACAGCACTTTTAGGAGATGTCGGAAACATGCCATCGCAACCGTAAAAAACCGATACGAACAAAATCAGCAAAAGCACAATTAATAATTTCTGTAATTTATTCATTTAAAATATTGATTATAATTATAAATTTATTTTATCTTTATGTCAATTCAAAACCAAATTATCATTTTATAAGAAAAATAGCGTGACTATATATCGATGACAATCTTGAGATATAAAAAGAAATCCTAAAGAGAAAGCATCACCCGTTAAGCTCCTTTATATTTGAGTCTTGTGAAAAGGGCTCCTGAAATATTAGAATAAATTGCGTTGTACCCCGATTTGACTGTTAGAACAGTTGAATCTTTTATAATAAGCGCCAAAATAAATCTTCAAAATAATCTGTCTGTAAATTACAAAAATTTGACCCTAAAAAAATTTTACGGCACCGAAGGTTTTTTAAAATCTTCGTGTCTAATATCTAAAAGTAGAGAAAAGATGAATTGTAAAAAAATAAATAAATCAATTTTCAAATTCATAGAAAAAAAATTGACGCTTGAAAGAGAGATTGAGTTTAAAGAGCATGTTGAAGAATGTAATGAATGTGCCCAATTATACCGGGATATTAATTTAACTTATAGCACTTTAAATATGGAGCAGGAGATTGAACCAAAAGCCTTTTTTGCGGAAAGCGTTACGAATAAAATTGACAGTGGAAAAACGAAAGAAAATATATTTGATGTTACACTTGATATTGCTATTTCAAAATTCTTCAAAAAGTTCGCTTATACCGGTATCGCATTTATTATTGCACTATTTATTCTCTTGTATACAACTGATAATCTATTTTTGTTTAAAAATTTAACAGAAGAAGATGAATTTACGGCAAAAAACATTTCTTCGGTATTTTTCGAAAACCTTTAAAAAATAAAATGAAAAAAAAATATATCACAATGTTGATTAGTACACTCATAATTGGAATTGTTATTGGAACTTTGACATCGGATATATTTTTTAATAAAAGGAGTAACCATTTAATTGTTGCTTCAACAACTGACTACTTTAAACAAAAAGTTATAAATTTATTAAAACCTGATGAAGAACAACTTAAACTATTCGATAACTCTCTTAATGAATTTTCCGACAGAGCATATTTAATTGAAAAGGATAACAACGATAAAATGTACAATACGCTTGATTCACTTTATATAGAATTAAAACCCGCTTTAACACCCGAACAAAAAGATAAGCTTGAAAAAAAATTAATTTATATTTATTCAATAATTGAAAAATAAGAAAAATGAAAACAATCAATTTAATATTAAATAGCATAATAGTATTTCTTCTGTTTAATATAACAAACATTAATACTTACGCCCAAAATAACACCCTTGATAAATCGGTCAAAGGAATCATTAAAGGTAAAGTATTTGATAAAGAATCTTCAGCTCCGCTTGGATCAGCAACAATCCAATTATTCAAAGCTAAAGATTCGACTTTAATTACCGGTGCAGAAACCAACACCAAGGGTGAATTTAATATTGAGGTCCCGTATGGAAGATATAATATGAAAGTCAGTTATATCAGTTATAGTACCTCTGTCTTTAACGGTATCCAGATTAATTCGCAAAATACCGTTCACGATGCAGGCTCAATAATGCTTACTTCAAATATTACAACAACCGAAGTGATAGAAGTCACAGCCGAAAAAGATTTTATGGAAACCCAGCTGGATAAAAAAGTATTTAATATCGATAAAAGCCTTGTTTCTCAGGGTGGTAATGCTACGGACGTTTTGAAAACTATTCCGTCAGTTACTGTAGATGTAGATGGGAATGTAAGTTTACGCGGCAGTACAAATGTAAAATTCCTTGTGAACGGAAAGCAATCAGGATTAATAGGTAATGACCCTACAAATTCATTACAGCAGATTTCCGCAAATTCAATTGACAGAATAGAGATAATAGATAATCCTTCTGCCAAATATGACCCCGAGGGTGAGTCAGGAATAATTAACATTATAATGAAAAAAACTGAGGAATCCGGTTATAATACAAGTATTACGTTAAACAGCGGAACAGGCGATAAATATAATCCTTCGTTTAATTTCAATTATAAAAATAAGTCTTTTAACGTATACGGAAGTTATAGCTACAGATTGTTCAATATGTTCGGTAATAATAATAGTTATAGAACAAATTTATTCAGAGATTCACCGTTTTATTTCGACCAGAATTCATCTCAGCGCTTTAAAATGCTCGGAAACATGGCAAATTTTGGTGTTGATTATTTTTTAGATAACAAAAACACATTGAGTCTCAGCGGTACTTATAACAACAGGGACAGGACAGAAGACCAGACTCTCTTGTTTAATGATATAAATTCTATTGGAAATATAACTTCGCAATATACAAGATATAACAACGAAGCACATAATGGTACTGCTCTTGAATTTGATTTAAGCTATGACCATAAATTTGATAAACCGAAACAGGATTTATCTGCATCAATATCTTTTTCGAGTAATTCAGACGACGAAACCCTTAACATTAATCAACAGAATTATTTACCGACTGTCAGTCCCTTTTTCCAAAACACATATACAAACGGGAAATATACTCTTGGCACTATTCAATTAGATTATTCTCAACCACTTGGTAAAGATAAAAATAGCGATTCGAGGTTTGAATTAGGTTATAAAGGAACTTTACGAAATACAAGTTCTAACTTCAGCTCTGAAACTTATGACAATGTACAAAATGTATTTATACCTGACGTTAATCTGAATAATAACTTTGATTATAAAGAGCAGATACATTCACTATACGGATTGTATGTAAACAATTATAAAGACTTTAAATATCAGGTAGGGGTCAGGCTGGAAGAAGCTTTGACGTCTTCAAATTTAATTACAACGAACCAGACGTATAATAATAATTATTTTAGTTTTTTCCCGAGTGTGTTTTTTTCACAAAAAATCGGGAATACAAATGAAATACAATTAAACTACAGCAGAAGAATCAATAGACCATCATTGAATATGCTGAATCCGTTTATTGATTATTCAGACCCTTACAACCTTAGACAAGGTAATCCGTATCTTCAACCTGAATATGTAAATTCATTCCAGCTTGGATACACAAAATATCTGAACTTTGCTACACTTACTTCTACAGTTTTTTACAAGCAAATTAATAACATGATGTCAAGAATTACAACAGCAGATTCCACGGGTGCTACTATGACTACATTAAGTAATATCAACAATGCAAAATCTTACGGGCTGGAATTTACTGTAAACGGACATCCTTTTAAATGGTGGAACTTCAATGCTAATGCAACATATTTCAGAATGATAATTAATGGTAATGACCCGAATACTGTCCTTAGTAATGATAATTACAGCTACACTGCAAAACTTACTAATAATTTTTCAATTTCCAACTTATTTGATTTACAACTTGCCTATAATTATCAAGGTCCAACAATTCTTGCACAGGGCAGAATGAATCCAGTTCAATCTTTTGATGTAGCAATAAAGAAAGATATACTTAATAATAAAGGAAGTATAGGATTTAGAGTAAGCGATTTATTCGACCAGATAAAATATTCAGGCGAAACAAGCGGTCCGGGATTCATACAGGATATGACAAGAGTCAGAAGTTCCAGAGTTGCGTTCCTGACCTTCTCTTACAGGTTCGGAAGCGATGGAAACAACAAAAAACCAACTAAGAAAGAAAAACCAAAAGATGAAAACGATAATAATGGAGATGATTATTAATCTTGAACTTATGAAATAATAAGATTTAAAAGCTTCAATCAAAGAAAACACCCTTATAAATATTTATAAGGGTGTTTTTTACGATAACAAAAAGGAACAGAAAACTTTATCTACCATAAAATGTATTCTTAAACATCTTCATTCCTACATTTAGTCTTTTAATATCTTAGAACATCAGGAACTCATATAAATATGAAATTTTTAACCGATCCAATTCTAACAAGAATATTTTTCACCCGGATTCCGGGTAAAAAATATTCTTATCAACCATAGAAGTATTTGAACTTAATTATTTTATCTCCAATTCGTTATATAGACCGTAGTAGAATGAGTGCTACTAAAACGGCACCTATAATTGCGAATATAATTATTACATCCGAACTAATCTGGGCTTCTGAAACAATCTTGCCTTCTGAAATCTTATTCACTTCACTTACATTTACCGGGATATATTTTCCATTCTCAAGTTGGACGAACTTAATATTATTAACTCCATATTGATCCAGCAATTTCGAATTCAATTCTTGCATAGTATATGTACTCTTAGCCAGGTAATTATTAATTTCTTTGTTAATAATTCCCTGCGCATTTATGAAGAGAGGCAGGAATAACATTAAAATGCTTACAAAAATTAATCTTTTCATGATACAATTCCTTTATTTTAGTTTTTAAAAAATTAATTCACAGAAACTTGTTATTTGTTACAGTTGAATTTACCAATATTCAGTTAAATTTTTATTTTTCGTATTAAATTAATCTGCGGAATATTCTCCATCGTCACTTCACACAAAGATATCATCAAAAATTCTTACTAAAGATAAAGAAATGAAATTGTTTAAGTAATAGTGCAGAGGGATGAAAAAGGAACTAATCCGAATGGATTAGTTTGAGAATAAATATTGGGTAATTCTGAAAATACAGAGTTATTTAAATAACTCAATTAAAAGTAAAAAGAATCAAATTTCTTCGTCCTTTTCTTTTATAAATAACTCAACTTTCTGTGTGGAGTCAGGAGTTTCCTCCTGACTCAGGTTGTAAAGGAAATATGTTTGAAAATAATATCTGGCAGGAGGAAACTCCCGACACTACGATAATTTCTTTTTTGTCATTCTTAAGGGGTCAAGTCCCCTTGTCACCTTATTACCTTGTCACCTGTTACTTACTCACTTACTCACTTTTCATTTACTATTACGACATTTGTCGTCCGTAATTAATTATGGCTATTTTTATTAAAATCATAATATAAATTAATATACTGTCTTATGACATTCAAGCTTCTTCCTGTTATAGATTTTATTGCTTTTTCATCCATCCCTCTCTTAATTAACTTTTTTACTTGCTCGTAATGTTTTATATATCTGTCTACAGCATCAATACTGTGACTGGTTCGTAACACTATATCAGCCGGACTAACTCCTTGTTCATATAAACTTATTATTATTCCTTTGTGTGTCGGTAAACTTCCTTGATCAAGTACGTATCCTTTCAATGGAAGTATTTCTCCTGTTTCTTTCTGATAAACTTTTAAATATTTCCCTATTGTTAATATTACGCGTGTCTTTTCCATCTGGTCAACAATTTTTCCAGAGCGCTCTTCAATACCGATTACGGTAATTTCGATTTGTCCTTCTTTCAGTAGTTTATCTCTCAGCAGATGTGCTTTTGCGGTATGAAGTATTGATTCACAAACTTTGGGAGAGAATTCGTATGATGTCCGTAAGGCATACAAAAACTCTCCCTCTGTTGTTTTGGTTTTGTTTCTTTTATATCTCTTTTGTAATTCTGTTTTCTTCATTGTCGTCCTTTTTTCTGTTAAAGATACTAAAATTAGTACTTTCTCGGACGACAAATGTCGTTATTTCAACAATATCATTTTCTTCAAAGCATAGTAACTGCCCGAAATCAGCCTGCAGAAATAAACACCGCTTGAAAGACGTGTACCGTCAAAGTCTGCTGAGTAATATCCAGCATCCATAACTTTATTTGCTAAAACTGCAACTTCCTGTCCAAGCTGGTTATATACCTTAAGCGATATATTTCCTTTCTACTGAAATTATTTTTTATAATCATTTTCGTTCTGATTTTGGTTTTGCCAGATTATGATTTCTCTGTTCTCTCTGTGCTAAATCTCTGAGCCACTCTGTGAAACCAACTATTTTTATTATAATGTAAAAAAAGTTTTTCTCCAGGGACTAAGTGGTCTAAGTGTTTAAATATTTTTATAGTTCTTTTTTGTTTTTGCTTTGCCGGTTTATGTATTTAAGATAAAGAATATTGAACTTGAAATTTATAAAAATGACTCATAATTTTAACAAAACACATCAACAAAAATATTGAATAAGAAAACAATATATATTCTTTTTGTTTTATTAATGATGTTTTCTTCTGTTTCCTTATCCCAGACGGAGCAGCAAGGACAGCAGAAGGTTTTTATTTCACTTATGTTAACGGATTTGGAACAAATCGACACGAAGGAAGAAACTTTTGAAGCAGAATTCTATCTGTGGCTGAAATGGAAAGAAGGTCGTCCGGGAAAGAACATAGAATATATCAATGTTACTGATTATAAAAATATTTTTTATGATGAATGGGCGGATTCATTACAGAGAGTATCGGCAAAAGTTCGGGGGACTTTCAGGTCAAGATTCGACGTAGAGAAATATCCTTTCGATAAACAGATTTTGAAAATCAGGATAAGCGATTACGACTGGAATTTCGATAGTCTTATGTATGAAGTCGAAACATCAAAAACAGGAATCGCAAAAGATGTTTATGACGGTGAGTGGGATATTAAGCTGGTCGGTGCAACTGCTAACAAGGAATTTATTTCCGAAGATAATTTCTCCGTGTTTGAATTTGCAGTTGAGATTAAGAGAAAATCTTTTTCTGTTTTTATTAAAATAATAATTCCCCTGTTCATAATAATGGCAATTGCCTTCCTGAACTTATTTGTACCGCGTGACCAGATTGGAGCAGGGACAGGATTAGCGATAAGTTCACTGCTGAGCATAATAGCACTTCATTTTTCGATAGCCGCACAGTTGCCGGAGGTCAACTACCCGACAAAAGTGGATATTCTGTTTATAGTAAGTTTCTTCTTTAATCTCCTTCTGGTTATCTGGGTGATAGCCGGTTATAATTTATATGTGAGTGAAAAGAAAAATTCAATAGATAAAATAAATAAGCTGGTTAAACCCTTATTGCCTCTGCTTTATATTATCTTTGCATTTATTCTGCTGAAGATAGGGTAAGAATAATTATCAAAAGTAATGTAATCTATAATTTTCCCTGAAATAATTATCTTTGTTATTGAATATCCTGTTTTATTTCCTGACTTTTCATACATTGGGAACGCGAGGCAATAATTGATGCAAAAATTAAAAATAGTGTAAGAACGAATATTGAATACTCATAACCTGAAAAGCCAAGATCGGGCAAAACAGTGACAGCGGTATGCAACAGAATGGCCAGCTTTGAAAATTAAGTTTTACAACCTGTCCCGACTCGTCTGGATTCACGTCTTAAGTTTTACATCTAACGTCTTACTTACTATTACGACATTTGTCGTCCGTAATTAATTATGGCTATTTTTATTAAAATCATAATATAAATTAATATACTGTCTTATGACATTCAAGCTTCTTCCTGTTATAGATTTTATTGCTTTTTCATCCATCCCTCTCTTAATTAACTTTTTTACTTGCTCGTAATGTTTTATATATCTGTCTACAGCATCAATACTGTGACTGGTTCGTAACACTATATCAGCCGGACTAACTCCTTGTTCATATAAACTTATTATTATTCCTTTGTGTGTCGGTAAACTTCCTTGATCAAGTACGTATCCTTTCAATGGAAGTATTTCTCCTGTTTCTTTCTGATAAACTTTTAAATATTTCCCTATTGTTAATATTACGCGTGTCTTTTCCATCTGGTCAACAATTTTTCCAGAGCGCTCTTCAATACCGATTACGGTAATTTCGATTTGTCCTTCTTTCAGTAGTTTATCTCTCAGCAGATGTGCTTTTGCGGTATGAAGTATTGATTCACAAACTTTGGGAGAGAATTCGTATGATGTCCGTAAGGCATACAAAAACTCTCCCTCTGTTGTTTTGGTTTTGTTTCTTTTATATCTCTTTTGTAATTCTGTTTTCTTCATTGTCGTCCTTTTTTCTGTTAAAGATACTAAAATTAGTACTTTCTCGGACGACAAATGTCGTTATTTCAACAATATCATTTTCTTCGAAGCATAGTAACTGCCCGAAATCAGCCTGCAGAAATAAACACCGCTTGAAAGACGTGTACCGTCAAAGTCTGCTGAGTAATATCCGGCATCCATAACTTTATTAGCTAAAACTGCAACTTCCTGTCCGAGTTGGTTGTATACTTTAAGCGATATATTTCCTTTTAATGGTATTTGGAAATTTATCTTTGTAACGGGATTGAACGGGTTTGGATAGTTCTGTCCTAATGAGTATTTAAAAGGTATCTCTGATGATATATTCTCTATACCTGTGGTCGAAATGTTTGTTTCCCATAACCCCCTTCCAAAAGTTCCGGCTCTGAGTCTATCACCGGAAGAGTTATAATAAATATCAAGTTCTGTTACTACAACATTCGGTAAGCCCGTGCTGAAAAGCCCCCAGTTATTACTGCCGTCTTTTACATAAACTCCTCTGTCTGTTCCAACATATAGTACAACGCGGCCTACAGCAGACTTGTATTGTACAATGCTCATTATCGGAATATTGGGAAGCCCCGCAGAAATGTTAGTCCAGCTGTCACCTCCATTTGTCGATTCAAATACTTTCAAAGTATCACTATACCCGCCAAACGTAATCCACAATGTATTCTTGTCAGTGTTCTTCACTTCAATATATGTTATATAATATGTTGATGACGGCACGGGAACAGCTGTCCAATTGGTTGCACCGCCATTGGTCGTTTTCCACATTTCATTCGGGTCTGATGCATACAGTACATTCGTATCCGATTGTGCTATTGCAAGACTGCGTATTTTATAAGAACTTAAACTCTGGGAAATACGATTCCAGGTGTTTCCCCTGTCAGTTGTTTTGTATATTGTATCGTAACCTGCGTAGAGTATAGAACTGTTGTAAGGATTCATAATATAAGGTGTTACCCAGGCACCTTTTGGCTGCCCCGGTATATTACCTGATATTTTTACTGTTGAATCCGTCAGGAAACCGTTGTAATTCCTTTGAATTTCTCCCTCTAAATAAGTTACGTACATAAAACTGCTGTTTGAATGGTCAACAATGCATTCCATACCGTCTCCTCCGAAAACATCTTTCCATACCGGACTCGTAAACAATTTAGTACCGTTATCCTGTAAACCCGTTAAAATTAAATTTGCGTTTGTTTGAGATACGCCGATTCTGTAAATCTGGCTTATAACAAGTCCGTTGGACAAATCCTGCCAGTTTGTGCCTCCGTTTGTTGTTTTATAAATTCCGCCGTCATTTCCTTCAAATAAAGTTGTGCTGTTTTGATACGCAAGAGCGTGTTTATCTGCGTGGACAACGGGTCTCGATGGATTTCCATTATCCGGTGGGTTAGGAGTCCAGCACGTATTTGAAGCCCAGTTCACACCTCCGTTAACAGATTTCCACGTGGTTATACCTCCGATAAATATAATATTTACATCTATAGGTGAAACTGCAATACATAAATCATATTTACCCTGAGACATTGCTTCACCTCCACCGTTTGTGTAATAAGACATTATTCCTACCGGGGAATTAACGTCAGCTCTTGAAAAATTTGAACCGGCATTAGTTGACTTAAACACTCCGCCGAAACCACCTGCGTTTGTTGCTGTAAGTACATATACTATTGATGAATTCGCAGGTGTAACTCCAATTTCCGAACGATATCCATTCGGAGTTATTAATTGATAAGTATCTACAGCATCATTCAAGAATTTGTATAGAAAAATCTGATTAAGGAATGAATTTGAAGCGAAAATAGTACTTGGGTCATCTGTTTTAAATTTCATATCAGTAAACAGTGAAGCGTATAAATTGGTTGGCCATGTTGTTCCGCCGTCTGTCGTTTTCAGGATTCCATCAGTTGTAGCTGCATACAGTATCTGACCGTTAACCGGATGTATCAGCAACTTGTAAACTAATTTTTTCTGGCTTATTGTAAAATTAATACCGGTAGCATTCCAGGTTAATCCTCCATTTATAGATTTATAAACCCCGATACTATTGTTATCTGCAGCCTGACTACCGCTCAGCTCAGACATGCTTCCAAGATCACGGTCACCTGTTGCTATGTATATAATATCAGGATTATTTCTGTCTATTACTATATCACTTACCCCCAATACCGGCAAAGACTGATTCATTATTGTCCAGTTTGCACCACCGTTATTTGTTTTCCAGAGTCCGCCTGAAGGGCTGCCAACCCATATTGTATTTACATCAGTAGGGTGAAATGCAACACAGTTTATTCTGCCAAGTCCTGCATATCCACCCGGAGTTGAATTCGTTCCTAAATTCATCCAGTTTGCCGATTTATCTGAATTATTCGCACCCGGCTTAAACTTTAAAAATTCATCAACAGCATTCGTGTTCGGAAACTCACCGGTTTTCAGATTAACTCTTTGTTCCCAGTAATTTTCCCAGCGTTTGTAGAGTTTCCAGCCACCGACTTTTGTTTTATTTCCGTTTACCATTCTATAACCCCGGTCAACATTTAATGAAGACCAGTATTCGTTCATTGCCTTCTGTATTTCGAAGAAGGTAGAGTTGTTATTCAGGTTATACTTTTTTGCTACCGACTCAGGTATATGCTGAGCAGATAAGCTGCTGAATGCTATAATTAGCATTAAAGATAATAATAATTTTTTCATAATAAGGTATTTGTTTTATAATTTAACAAAATGGAATGCTGCTATACAAACCGGACAAATCAACTTTTTAATTTGCTTTCCCTTTTAGTTATTATGCAAATATTGAGCCAAATTTAAAGTCCGATAATTGGCTGAAATAAGACTATTTATTTAAGGTGTTTTCTCATTTTTGAGAAACTTTTCTCATTTTGAGAAAACCGGATTATTGGTTAAGTGTTGAGGGGTTCCGAATTTCTGTATCTTGGACTGCATTTCAGGGCTCAATTGTTTTACAAGCTCGGCATTGTACGAAACCGAACCGGTTGGCAGCAGAGGCATCTGTATTTTGAATATCTGATAAGCCGCAATAGCATAAGAACGGGATAACTCCGCAAACGAGCCTTCTTTGACTGCCGGATCAACGTCGGTCGTTAAGATTGAAATAGTATTGTCGCTGTTACGCAGGATTTCAAAAATCCGGAACTGCTGTGAAAACTCCCTTAACGATGAAGTTTCAACCTCCCAGAAGCCGAGTTCGGGACGATTGGAATCGGGTGATTTCAGTGCAGTAACAGTATTGAGATGGCGATGTCCCGCAACCCAAAGAATCAGATTCGGATATGTATGAAGTTTGGCAATCAAATCTTTTTCCGTTACTACGGAGAATTTACTCATACCCAGTTCAGGATTCGGATCATTTATGCCGATGGGTACATGCGCCGCTATTATCATAAGCTTACCTTCAGACTGACCCTTATCAAGTTCTTTCACAAGCCAGTCATAACGTTCCTTGTCAAAAGAACTATGCCCATAGATGTCAACATCCGGATCGTCGTCTCTTTGTGTATCATCGAGCACGATTACTTTTACCGGTAAATCCAATTTCGGTTCGAAACTATAGCAGGCGAATCCCCTTTTGGCATCAGCTTCACTGAATCCATGTCCTTTCGGACTTGAAGATGTATTAAAAAATTCGCTCAGCCACTCTCCTCTTAAAAGTGAACGGCGGTTCGAATCGGCTGCAATCTTAGGAGGGGTTGCGAAGTCTTTTACGGGACCGGCGCCTATAACGTCACCGTAAAGAGTCTTGCAGTCGAATACACCCATATAAAATCCACGGCTTTTTATACCGAGCGTATCGTTAAATATACTTCCAATGTTTAGTATATTTTCGCCGATGTATGTTTGCCGTATGTAATCGTCCGGAGGCTTTATACCCATCCAGAAATGATCGTGGTTACCGAGTGCCTGATACCATGGGATCGTTTTATCAAGTCCTGCCGCCTTGTATTCATCCTGATAATCATTATTAGGTCCGGGTATAGGATCTTCCTTGACGCCGGAACCGGGGTTTATGTTCTTGCCGTCAAGAACATCTATAAACCATCTTATTTCATTGTATTGAGCGTTATTGCAATTATCACCGAGGGAGATACCGAAATCAAACGACTTTTTTTTGTTCATTGCGTTTATAGTCTGGACTACTGCGTCGAGAAAATGAGTTGTATAAAGCATAATCCCTGAATATGCGGAAATAATACCTCCTTTATAGCCAAAATAGATTGCCTGAGTCGGTGATTCTTTGTCGGTGATATGGATATCGGTCATTGCAAAAAAATTCAAAAGTCTTGCGGTATTTGTAACCGATGTATTGATATATGCAGGCGGCATAAGGTCTAATCTTTTTTCATACCCAAGCCCACTGCCAAACTTCCAAATGCCATAACCATACTCTGAATATTTAGAAATTTCAGTAGGGAGAAGCGCAGGCGAAACGGAAGGCACGGGAACGGGAATCACCATACGTTCAAGCGTAGTAAGAACCGTGGAATCTATAGGATAGCTGACCTGATTTGAAATCTCAAGTGTATTCTTATCATTTTTATTACAACCAATGTTAAGAGTTAATACAAATATTATTATGATTAACGTGTAAAACCAAGTTCTGTTTTTCATTTTGATAATATTTTTAAAGTTAATAAACGATTATTACTATTGAAGCGTAATAAAACTATTTATTCCCGAACGGATAGACTGTCTTCCAGTCGCTCTTCATGTCTATAACTGTCCAGCCTTTTGCATTCGCTTCATCGAGAGCTTTATCCAGACGACCATAAGGTGACATACGGTCATAAGCCCACTCACGTTCTGCGTCCGTATGGTGCACAAGAAGTGCGAACCTTAAACCATTTCCCGCTGTCGTCCACTGGAGCATTTGCAGATCGCCGTCGGAATTACCGAATGATGCGATGGGACGGCGTCCGATGTACTGATATATACCGACAGGTTTTCCGTCATTATCATCAATCAAATTTATTTCCGGTAACTGAACAATCACGGGTTTGCCGTTACGCATCTCAAACTTCATCTTAAAACTTGTGCCAATAACCTGCTCAGGCGGAATACCATAAACCTTTTCAGTCCACGGACGCATGAATTCTATACCTCCGCCTGATACGATATATGTCTTAAAACCATTATTTCTTAAATATGCAAGAAGCTCGAGCATAGGCTGGAAAACCATTTCAGTATAGAGCTTACCCGTCACAGGATGCTTCGCCGTAAGCGACCAATCTTTTACGATTTGCGCAAACTCTTCCGCTGTGCAGTCGGCGCTCGTCGTCATCACAACCTCATTTATCGCATCCATACCACTTTCCAAAACCGTCTTAACATCGTTTTCCAGCACGGCTTTGAACGGCTGTTTATTTTTCCATTCAGAATGTTGAGGCGCCATAGCTTTAATGCGGTCAAAAGTAAAAATGAATTGAAAGTACATCGGCTGTTCAGACCACAGCGTGCCGTCATTATCGAAAGTAGCGATACGCTCAGCCGGCGGAACAAAGTCAGGAGAGCCTTCTTTAGTTACCCGTTCGACAAAGGCGATAATAGCCTTTTTATGCTCAGTGTCGTTCCAGGATGGCAATGGATCGGATGTAAAGGATGCTGAATTAATTACACGGTCAGGAGAGCCTTCCTTTTGATTACTGATGTCGTTGTTCCTGAAGCTGACGCTAAAGAAAAATAGAGTTACAAACACAACTACGATTGATGAGTAAAACCAAGCCCTGTTCTTCATTTGTCTTATACTTTATTTTAAAATAATTAACTTAAGTTGACCGTTTTGAATATAAAGTAATGTTTTTATAGCCTAAATTCTGTATAAAAATAAACACAAAATGTTTAAGATAAAAAGACTACCAAAGAAGGTAACATTGTTGATATTGGAGCTTCAGTTCCTTTTTGACGATTGTCAGTGGATACATTTTCAAAGTCTTTTGTTAATAAGTAAAACGGGACAAGATTAACGGGATAGTCAAAGAGATTAACAGGATTAAAAAAATATCTAAATCAGGGCACAAAGGATATTAGGATTAACATGATAATTAAAAAGATTCACAGGATAAAAAATATTTGAATAAAGACGTTCTTTAACAATAAAACATAGAGATTGTGATAATAACAAAAAGTTCTTTTTACAATCCCTCGAATTTGAATGCTGTGGTTTCAACAAACTTGTCTGCTGTGTTGCCTGCATATACTTCGCCGTTCGAAATGCTGAGCTTTTTTACTTTCCCGTTTTTGGAGAAGTCGATGTCTTTTAAGCTGACCCAGAAAATATTTGGTGTTAGTGCTGATTCAAAAAAGTATATTTTATTCTTGTGGTCAGAAACAGTTCTCCATCTTGTGGAAGAGATATTTGGTTCGCCGGGAGTACTGATTCCGAAAGGTACAGAGCAGTTGCGTATGACGCTGAAAACGCTGGCAATAGCAATGCGTATATCGTCTGTCTGTGGTATTGCATTGATGTAGAATGAGGCTCTTGCGAATCTGTCTGCTGCTCTGTTTGTTCCGGGCAGCATTACTGTTCCGCCTATTTGTTTCCAGTACTCGTTTAGTGCAAGCTGCTTTTCAAATATTGGTGAGTTTGTCATTACCTGATAAGTTCTATCATGATGTATAACAAGTTTGCCTCCGATGTATTCGAAGATTGCATTGTCACCTGTTTCGTCTGAAATTGCTAAGTGCAATGTTGCGAGCATATTTGAGCCCGTTGTATTTGCAGTGATAATTGCAAATTCATCTTTTCTTAAACCTGTAACTGCTTCATCGACAGTTGCATAACTATCGAGAACATACTGAACCCAGGCGGCAATTGATAATCCCGGTTTCTTCTGATCCCAAGTGCCATAATCGGATTCAGCCAGCCAAAGCAGGTTAGCGACAAGACCTTTTTCGTTCATTCCGTCAGTGCTCGATACGTCGTAAGCCGTAGCGATAACACTTCCGTATTTTGATGTCCATTTAAGCGAGTTTGGTCCTACTTCTCCGTTACGTTCCATACCTATTGGAAAAATCCAGAGGTTTGTTCCCATATCTTCTTTCCAGTCCATAGAACGGGCTGTTATGATAGTTCCGTTAGGTCCCTGATAAACAACTCGTGTACAGGCGAAAGAATTGTTGAATTGGATAAATATAATAAAAAAGAGCAATGCAAGTATGAAGTAGTTAAGCTTTTTCATGGTATAGGTTTAATTTGTAATAAAATATAAGAAACGGCAATAAATTAGTAGGATAAGATTTTGACACAGAAAGGTAATGAGGTGATGAGGTGATGAGGAACAAGAGATAAAGATTATTCACCGCAAAGGACGCAGAGGACGCGAAGAGAGCACAAGAGATTAGAAAAGAGATGTTTCACCACAGAGACCACGGCGGGACGATTGATAACGAATTGATGACAGGAGAAATTGAAAATGATTCGGCGTATCTTTCAATGGTGTTCAGAGTTGAAGGGGTATTTTTTGAGGCGGCTTATAACATAGATTTAGTTACCGGCGAAGTCATGTTTGCTATGGACAGACCTTCGATTATGAGAGAGGATTTTGTAGCTTCTTTGGATATGGACGCTGAACTGGTTGAGCGTATTAAGGAAATCATGAAACCTGACAAGCTTATGGAAACCTTTAATGACGAACGATTTGATAAGTACTACTCGGCTAAGTTTCTGCCGGTTTTTATAACTTTTGTGGAATATTTGGAAAACTTAACATTCGTGGATAAATGTAAAGAATGTATTCACGTCTTTAACCTTAATTTAAATCATTCAGATGGATGTAAGGAATTGTTTGTGAGGAATAGATTCAGTTCGGGCAGAAAAGCAGATGAAGTATGAATTTTTTTATCTGAGGGTAAAGTCAACTCGGGTCTGCTCTGAATGAAAAAGTCTGTTTAAATAGACTTTTCTGGTAATATTACCCTGTTACTGTGATATAATAAATCAAATTTTCTGTATTTTTCCGAGAAAACGTTGCTAAAATATGCTTTTTTTCTCAATATATTATGAGCATTCTTTTTATCGTGTGTTATTGTCTTATTTTTTTGTCATTATAGTTATATTTTTTTCGGGTGTATTTATGTTATTTTATTATTTTCTCTTTTTTCATCTAATCAAAAACCTTAAAAAACCTAAAACCTTTCTTGTTCTTTAATTCTAAAATATTTATGTTTTAAAAATATGTTCTTAAATAAACTCCTTATATATATCTATATATAGGGGAGTAACTCAAAAATCATTTGATTTTAGGTAATTTATGCACTTTTGCTCTGTAAAACTTGTTCATAGCCCATTTTAGATCCTCTGCGTTCTCCTTTGGTACGATAAACGAATCGTGGACACATAAAGCAAGAATATGAGTAGTTCGCTTTGTAAAATACATTAAAATATCGTTAGCAATATCAGAGTCAATTCTGTGAAATTTCAATCTGTTCCTCTTTGTGGATTCGAACCGCAAGCAATTTCATTATCTGATAGAGGAGAGAAAGTGGTTAACATTTTTTTAAAAATATCCAAAATACTTTTTCTATCAAATCTTTTAACTTCTTCAGGATCATAAAATTCAAATCTATGACTATGTAAAAATAATCTTATGCCGAAGCAAAAATCTTTTTTTCCAGAATATGTATAGAGCTTCTCTTCATAGATATTGCCAACACCTACTTCTTCAATTTCGGCGTAATTAAAATTTATACCATTTATAACTTTATCTTCTTCATATGTTTTGTCCATTTGAGTTATATAATTTCTTGCCTTACATCCTTTTTCTATAGGTAAAACCTCAACACTAATAAATGTATCTGCCGAAAGGTTTGTCCCTTGTACAAATGATGTAGGGATCCCAAATGATACACCTTTATATAACGTAATAGATACATCCTTGATATCTTCCTAATAATAATAGTCTGATACAATCTTTATGTCTGTTATCTGCCAATATTTTTAGAATACTTCCTGTGATCAAATTTACTTATAAATAATTTAATGGAGGTCAAGAGTTTCCTCCGGAGCTCACTGGTTAAATTGTTAATTTGTTCCCATTTTAGTATTCGAACCATAACCGAAATGTTCAGAGAGTTATGTGCTAACCGTTACACTAAAGGGGAATAAAATCAATTATTACAAACTATATAGGTTTCTCGAATTTTTCAATCCCTTATGTAAATTGGTTTATGCATATGGGTCGTATTGAGTCCAAAATGTTTCCTTATCAATTGTAAATAAAATATCTATCACTAATTTATAAGAACCATAAAATATAAAATGAAAAAGCAGCTGTGATTAACAACGGTTTTTTGCAAAGTTCCTTATCATTCATTTTAAAACTTAGTAGATAGTTTTCCCTGCGTTAACTTTTAAAATTAACTATTGAAATTTATGCGTTCTTTACATCCCGATTATCATCAGGATAAACTCCATCGAATCCCGATGAGATGGTCAAAGACTCCGATTTATTGGAGGACTTTTCAGACGTATTTACAATTCGTTTTTGTTTATTTTATCAATTAAATATTCTTTGCTTTTATACAACTTCAGTTTCTTTTCATATATCATCGCTTCGGATCGAGTATTGAATTCTCTATGAAATAATAATTTCCAAGGTCCTTTATTCTTTGTTGTGAAATTCTTATCTCGATTATGACGATTTATTCTTCCATCAAGATTATTTGTTTGTCCGATGTAGAGTTTTCTCGTAGATTCTGATATTAAGATGTAAGTATAAAACATTATAAAAAAAGCCTCTTTATTGAGGCTTTTGTGGACAGGGCCGGAATCGAACCGGCGACACACGGCTTTTCAGGCCGTTGCTCTACCAACTGAGCTACCTGTCCAAGAATATCAAAAATAAAAAATCAAATATAATATATTAAGAACTACTTCCGGCTTTTTCCACCACGGTGGATTGCTCTACTCCCGATTAATCGGGAAGCTACCTGTCCATTTTTATAAAATATAATTTTATAAACAACAATTATAAGGAATTTACTGAAAATATAAAACCGAAAAATTTTTCCTGAAATAAACTTATTTACATATCGTTTTATACGGAAACATTTTCATAAATAAATCGTCACATTTTTCACAGGAGTTTTTATTTAAGAATTATCATTTTCATAGAAGATGAATTTTTTCCGTTAACGATAAGAGAGCAGAAATATAAACCTGAAGATAAATTATTTCCGTAAAAAGTTTTTGTAGTTGTACCTGCACTTATGTTAACTTCATCTATCAATTTTATCACTTCTTTTCCGCTTATATCGTAAATTATTAGTGAAACCATAGATGCCTTAGGCAGTGTGAATTTTATATTCGTTTCAGGGTTGAACGGATTCGGATAATTCTGCATTAACTCAAAGTTATCAGGAACTTTTTGATTTTCATTACCAATACTAACCGGGAACATATTTGAATTTTTGAAAATACAGGAATTCAAAAGCGTTACAGTATAGAGCTTACCGTCTGTGGTGAGATAAGAACCGTTAATATCGTCAATGCTTGAGCCAAGATTCAGATTTTGCCAGCTTGAACCGCCGTTGGAAGTATAATAAACTGTTCCGTATGTTCCCAATACAATACATTCGAGAGGATTTAATACTTCAAGAGCATATAAAGTAATTATGGTGGTGGATGAAAAACTGACATTAGACCAGGGTGTAGCACCTCCGTTAGTGGTTTTATAAACCCTGTTGTTAGAGCCTACACAATATCCCGTTAAAGGATTAAGCATTTTAATATCATAGAGTGATCCTGCCAGATAGTTATCTCCGAGAGCAGTTGAGTCCCAGCTGATACCTCCGTTTGTGGTTTTCCAGGGTCGTGGTTTGTTGTTTATTAGCCAACCGTTGTTTTCATCGAGCATACATGCTGCGTTTATTGTATTTTCACTTCCCGTTGCCGTTCCAAATTTTTGTTTGAACCAATTGATTCCTCCATTCGTTGTTTTAAAAATAGTAGTATCTGTTCCTGTAAGATATCTTGAAAATATCCATCCTATTTGTGCATTTACAAAATCCACTTTAGATAAGATAAGATTTTGAGGCATATTTGGAATTACGACAGAATCCCAGTTTGCACCTCCGTTAATTGTTTTATATACGGCAGATTTGCTTCCGCATATAAAACCAGTATTTGCATCAATCATTTCGATGCTGTAGAATTCTGCAGTTGAGGTTGGCGAAGGTGATATTACAGCCCAATTAATTCCTCCATTCGATGACCTCAATATCTGGTCGTGTGTTATGGGCGACGCGGTGGATGATGGAGCTCCTACCGCGAGAATTGTTTCGGTAGTTGTGTTCACCCAAATGTCGTGCAGATTCCCTGTCTTAAAATATTGACTGAGCATTATCTTGTTTACAGAACCTAATGTCTGATAAATAGAACCGTGTGCTCCTACCGTAATTATTGTATCACCTGTTACAGAAAAATCCGATGAGTAATATGAATTACTCCATACTACGGGAGAAGATGATGGTATGAACTCGAGTGAATCCCAGGTCACGCCGAGATTCGTCGAACGCCATATATAACCTGAACTGCCCGTCATATATACGGCGTTATTTCTGACTTTCAAATCGAAGGAGTGAATTGGTCTGTCAAATAATGCACCTGACATATTATTCCAGTTAAATCCGCCGTTAGTCGTATATCTGCATCTTCCCCAGTCGCCGCAGGCATAGCCGGTATTGGCGTCTGTAAAAACTGCTTTATAAAAGTTGACCTGACTTCCTATCGCATAAGTATTCCAGAGCACTCCGCCGTTTGTTGTTATGCATACATCTCCGAGAGAGTTCAGTACGAGAATTTTATTTTCATTAAAAGCATATACATCAAATGGGTTTGAAAATGGCGGTGTGCCGGATGCCGCATTCCAATTCAGACCGCTGTCCGTTGTTTTCATTAACCTGTAGTTTGTAAGTCCGGCTACCACATATCCCGTTAGATTATTTATAAATGAGATTCCCGTTATCGTTGTGCTTGTGGGTACCGGATTTCCGGGAACACTGTCAAATGTCAATCCTGCATCAGTAGTTCTGAATATCGAACCATACGTTCCGACAACAATCCCTGTATTCTGGTTGAAGAACCATGCATTCCGCAAATCAGCTCTTTGCAATGGAATACCTGACATTCTTCCCGCTTTGTGATGGAAAGTCCAGGTTGCACCCATGTCAGTAGTTTTAATGAATGTTCCCTTTGCCCCGATAGCATAGATAGTATTTGCATCCCACATTTTCACCCAGCGTAATTCATTTCCCTGAGGAGATTGATGCAGCCATTTCCAGTCCTGATAAAGCTGGGCATTGGAATTTGATACGAATAAAAAAATAGAGGTGATTAATATTATAAAAAATTTCATAATATTTTAATTTTAATTTGTAAAAACTTAAACGAAAATTAATGCAATTTCAATATTAATAATTTACTATGAGGGTGTAAATATAGGTATCTGTTGAATTTTTAAAATCAGACAAGAAACAACGGGGGAGATGATACTATTTCAGTAAAATCATTTTTTTTATTACAGACAAATTTCCTGCCTGCAAGCTATAGAAATATACACCGCTTGCAAGATTGCTTCCGTTAAATTCTACCGTATAGTAATTTGCAGATTTCATTTCATTGTTGATCAGCACAGCAATTTCTTTTCCTTTAACATCATATATTTTTAATGTTACCCTACTATTTTCCGGAAGGGAAAAATTTATTTTAGTTACCGGGTTGAAAGGATTTGGAAAATTCTGGTCAAGAGTCAATTTAGACGGGACACCAATATTAATAATTTCATTTAAATAATAAAGGGCATCATTTCCATTATAATCTATCTGCCTGAGTTTGTAGTGATAATTTCCTGACTGCAGATTCTTATCGGAAAAAGAATATTCAGTTTCATAATTATTATTTCTTCCTTCAATAAAACCTATTATTTGCCATATTCCGTTTTTAATATCCATTCTGAATATTTCATATCCGCTGCAATTAATTTCTTTTGAAGTGATCCATTTGAGATTTACGTTATTGCTCTGAATCATACCGGAGAATGTTTTCATTTCGACAGGATTTACTCCGCCAGGGTCTGAAATGTAAATTTCATCGAACGTTGCATTTTCTGTGCCGGTTATATTGTGATTCCACAAACAGCCAAGATAATTCAGAGTTGTTCCGGTATAGGTTCCATTAATAACATCTGAACCAACCTGAACCGAAGTATTCCATGGGTCTGACTGCGGATAGTCTATCGCATTGCTCTCCGCATAAAGCGACCAGGTATTTGTTGTAGGGATATATTTTACTTTTATGCTAAGGTATTCAGCTCCATAATTATTTGCCGAAATAATATTCGTGGTTTTTGCATTTGCATCCAGACCGCTTGTAAAATACACAAGCCTTATGGCGTTCGTAGTGCCGGATTGACCTAATACAACTGCATAACCATTAGCAGTGGCATAGTTAGCAGAGCTCATTCCGAGTATAAATGCATCACCATAATTTCCCGCATCAAATCCCGATGGGTCTGTACGGGACTGCCTCATATTGAAAGCCCATTGAAGATTTACGGTAGAAGTACTGAGGATGGAAGGATATCCCGGAAGTCCGGAAAGGTTAACATAAGCTAAATCCCTGCCGGAAGTTGAACTTGCGAGTTGAAGCCGGTTTGAATTTATTTGTACTCCGGTACCCGAAGCTGATTCTGTTTCATACCATGTTAACATATTCGACCCCACAAAAGTGTTGCCAAGAGTATTGTTATTTGTTCTGTTAAAATTATCAAGTAATACGAAATTATTCTGAGAAACCGCCTGAGAAGTAGTTGCACTAATTGCGGGTACTGTCCCGTCCGTCTTGTAATTTCTTGTTGCTCCCGTTCCGTTGTAAGAATAGATTCTGAAATAATAAGTTATATTTGCAGATAACGAAGAAAACGAAAAATTATCCGGAGCTGAATAATCAACATTTGCAATTGCACTTCCGTCCGAGAGATTTAAATCGTCTGCATAGGAATTTCCATCAGCAGGTGTTGTGAATGAATTATTATTATTCGCTAAAATCAAATAACCAGATGGTGCCTGGGTGCCGGGAAGAGCGTCTGTCCAGCCAAGAGCAATACTGCTTGAAGTTAACGTACCGGTAGAAAATCCGGTAACATAATTAGCAGGTTCTGTGGCAAGTGTTCCGGGTATTCCTGTATTTGCAGAAGGTACCGTGCCAGTGGTTTTATAGTTCCGAATTGATCCATCTCCATTATATGAATACATTCTGAAATAGTATGTTGTGGAAGGAGTAAGGTTATCAAAAGTGTAAGTATTGGCAGCGGAATAATTGATGTTTATAACTGCCTTCCCATCCGAAAGTATGTTATCATCCGTAACTACAGTACCGTCAACAGGGATAAAATAATCATCCTTGTTAAAAGCTTCAAGAATATATCCGGACGGAGACTGATTACCTGCAATTGCATCTATCCAGGAGAGAGTGATGGATGTTCCATTAGCAGAGGCAATAAAATTTGACACATAATTATCTGGTTCAGCCGAAAAAGCAGGGGTTAGCTTAGACAGATCAGAAAAATTAATATAATAAATATATTCAGGGTGGTCAACAAAAGGATTTCTGTTCTGCTGAATTGACTGTATATAATTATTCCTGCTTACTTCCCATTTATCCGGAGGATCCTGTTTGTTCCATTGAAGCAAAGTGTTCAAATCCTGCGGACCTTCACTTAAAGCTGTGAGTTTGGTATTCAGCCAGTTGAACGTCCACTGATTGCCGCTTATACCGTCATACCGTACACACATATATAAAATCGCTCTTGCTGCATCTCCTTTATGAGAATCCCTTGGCTCGAATACAATATTTCCTGCCGCATCCCTTCCATATTTTGATTCCAGAAATGAAGATGTAAGTGTAGAAACGATACCAAGCGGGTGATTGTTCCGCACGGCATTCGCGTGATTCTGTTCCGTCGGGAAAAGATGATACTGGTCTGTGTATGGTTCTGCACTGGTAGAAGGATTAGTCGGCTGCCAGCTGTAACACCAGGTATGCTCCCTGCTCATCGTTACCCAGGTAAATGGTGGAGTATAAATATAATTATAACCGGAATAGACACAATAAACACTTCGTGTACCATTGCCGTTATCAAAAGAAGCAAAGTTAGCTACATTTGTTTCATCAAACTGATCATAGGATATTTGAGTATAAGGAACTCTAATACGGGTCTTAAGGTCAGCAATAAAAGTCGCCGAACCTGAATTAAGAGATGAATAATATGCATCATCCTGAGAATAAACTGATGGCAGCGAAAAAAATAGCAGGAAAAAAATTAAAACTATTCTCTTACGTATTTTCAAATAATTCGATAATGTAAACATACTCTTCAATAATGAATATAAATTGAATCAATAAAGTCGATTGATAATTCCTTAACAATTAGACTGCAATAAATGTGCCATTTGTTCCATTAATTAATGGATTTATATACATTAATTTTATTGATTTATCTGTACAATTTCCTCGTTTGGGCTTGAATTAATTTTCTCCCGTAAAAAATAAATCTTTCTCAATCTCAATATGAGAAATGGTTTCTCAAAATGAGAAAAATGTCATAAGAATAAATACTTATTAATCAAAACTATATTATTCTGAAAAATCGGGGTTCTCAAAATTGTAAATATTATAAATATTTCTCCTTTTATTTCAACATAATTATTGAAAAAACCCTCATTCCGGTTTAATTTTACAGATTACCCAGATATTTTTTTTGGCACAGGAATTGCCTTAATTAGAACATAATCGTTTTTTAAAAATATCTCCCATGGAGCAATGACTAATGAGGAAAATAATCACCTTCTTTACAATTTTAACCCTATCTTTTCAAATCTCATATGCTGCGGTAACCGATACAAACCATGTTTATGGATTAACACTCGATGCCGTCAATAATTTGAATGCCATAGTTACATCTTTATTTACACCTCATTCCCGGGTACCCTCTGGGTCATCTCCCGAGATTGTGTGAATACTGTCATCCTGAGGAACGAAGTGACCGAAGGATCTCATTTCCATTCTGTTATTGGGATTCTTCACTGCGCTTGGAATTGCAAATTGTGGTTTTCACAAAACCTCCACTGTCGAAGATCTCTGCCTGTCCCGACATGTCGTGAGCTCATCTGGAATTGGGAATGTATTTGAAATCTAAAATTGATTCAGGTATTTCCTTTGCACCCTGTCCGCAACTGCGCAAAGCGTTTCATAAGGGATAGTTTTCGTAATATCTGCTATTTTATCAGCCCCGAGATTGTTTCCATTCTCGCTTCCCATTAATAATGCATCATCACCTATACCCACTTCGCGTCTGGTTCCGAGATTTACCATCAGCCAGTCCATTGTGACGGCTCCGATTACAGGATAATATTTCCCGTTAATAAGAACCTTTCCCTTGTTCGATAATGCTCGCCAGTATCCATCGCCATAACCAATGGGAATTGAACCAATGAAAGTTTTTTCGTCAGTTATATATTTTCTACCGTAAGAAATACTTGTATGAGCATCTACCCTTTTTATATAAGTTACTTTGGATTTCAAATTCATTATGGGTTTTAAAGGAATTTTATGCTTTATTTCATTCGATGGATAGTAGCCATACAATATAAGTCCGGGTCTCACCATATCAAAGTAAGAATCTTTCAGGTCAAGTATTGCTCCGCTATTTGCAGAGTGGATAATGGGAAATTCCATCCCTGCTTTTTTTAATTGATGAAGTAGTTCCTGAAATTTACGCAGTTGCATCTTTGCAAAAGATTTATCACTGCTTTCTGATGTGGCAAAATGCGTGAATATACCTTCCACTTCCAGATTTTTATGAGTAAAAACCTGCGAGATGTTATTGAATGCCCGTTTAACGTCAAATCCAATCCTCCTCATACCTGTATCCACTTTGATATGCACCTTGAATTTCTTTTTTAATCTACTGCTGTAATAATCTAGAAATTTAGCAGTCTCAAGTGAAGCGACGGTTGCAATAAGATTATACTTCAAAAGTTTTGATACATAAGCCGCAGGTTTTAGCCTTGAGTGTATCAATGTACCGAATACAAGAATCGATGCATCAGGGATAGTGTTCCTTAATTTTATCGCTTCATCATAATTTGCAACTCCAAGAAAATCTGCTCCTATAGAAATTAATTTACTGCTTATCTCCTGAATTCCATGCCCGTATGCATTGGCTTTAACAACTCCGCAAATCTTTATCCTCTTTCCCGGATTGTCTTTATGGATATGTTTTTTTATCTGTTTAAAGTTGTATTCTAACTTATTGAGATCTATTTCCGCTCTTGTAGGATTCAATTACCTTCAGATACTTTTTATTAATTCATAAAAAAATCAAAGTAACAATGAAAACAACAACATAAAATACAGATTTAATTCTTACTGTTTTTTACGCTCGTTCTTATTTTCAATAAAACCTTTATATAACAGGGTCGAAAAGTTTTCCCGTAAAAACCCTTAAATGATTTTATTAAAAAGAAATAACTGTAGAAAAAGTCGAACCGGCAAAAAAGAATTTTCTATCATTAATGGAAGAACCGGCGTATATATCGAACGAGAAGTAATCATTAATATCATAACAGAAATCTAATGGTTCGAATCTTTTTTATTTAAAATTTATAATTTAACATTGACAATTGTTCTATTCCGTCCCCTCCCTTGATTCAGATTTCCAAAACTATTAATTTAATCAAAAGTTAATATATGAACGATTACGTTTGTGTAATTGGTGGTATTAATATAGATATAAAAGGAATTTCAGATACTTCCGGTAAAGAACCCGATTCGCATCCGGGAAAGATTTATTTTACACCCGGAGGTGTTGCAAGAAATGTTTCCGAAAATTTAGCCCGGCTTGATATCCCCGTTTATCTGCTCGGTTGTGTAGGAGATGATTATTTCGGAAATTTCATTATTGATAAAACACGGAATAAAGGTGTTAATACTGATAACATTATTAAATCTTCCTCTGTAAGTACTTCCAAATATCTCTCCGTATCTTCAAACAACGGAAACTTGCATTATGCCGTGAATGATATGAAAGAATCTTCAGAATTAATAACACCTGAATATATTCTAAAAAACAAAAAGATATTCGAAAACAGCAAACTCATAGTTGCCGATACAAATTTATCTCCCGAGTCTCTAAATAAAGTAGTTAGTATTGCAAATGATAATAATATCCCGGTATTTATTGATACAGTCTCTTCAGCGAAAGCGAGCATCGTAAATAAATTACAGGGGCGAATCGAATATCTTTCTCCAAATTTACTTGAGAATGAAAATTTGTTCGGAAATTATGATAAGATGTCTGAAATTCTCACAACCGGTATCTTTAAGAATTTCGGATACATTATTTTAAAAAAGGGAATTGAAGGAGTTACCATAATTGATGTTGAGAACGAAAGATCATTCGAGGTTGATGCTTTGAGTGTTGACGTTGTTGAACCGAACGGCGCAGGAGACGCTTTTAATGCGGGGTTTATATATAGTATAATCAGAAATTATAATGTTAAGATTGCTGCAAGAATTGGAATCTGTGCAGCACATATTACTCTTAAATCTGAAAAATCAGTTTCAGATGAATTAACACAAAAGAATTTACTGGATTTATATAATCAAAAAATATCAGAAAATGAGTTTTAACAATTACCTTCATATAACCGAAGAAGTAAAAACAGCTTTGGCTGAAAATAGACCCGTTGTAGCACTCGAGTCAACAATAATTTCACACGGTATGCCGTATCCCCAGAATTTTGAAACTGCTATGGAAGTTGAAAATGTTGTAAGAAATAATAACGCAATTCCGGCAACAATTGCAATTATCAGGGGAATAATAAAAGTAGGTTTAACGAATGCAGATATTGAATTTCTCTCCTCTGAAAAAGATATTTTAAAAGCATCGCGCAGGGATATTCCCGTAATCATATCACAGAAATTAAGCGCTGCTACTACTGTCTCAGCAACTATGATATTTGCGAATATTGCTTCTTTGAAAATTTTTGCAACAGGCGGAATCGGCGGTGTTCACAGAAATGCACAACAGACTTTCGACATCTCTGCCGATTTAACAGAACTTGCTCAAACTCCAATCGTAGTTGTATCCGCAGGTATTAAATCTATTCTGGATATTGGTCTGACCCTCGAATATCTTGAAACACTCGGCGTTCCGGTTATAGTCTATAAGGCAGAAGAATTCCCCGCATTTTATACCCGCGAATCAGGATACAAAGTAAATTATCGATTGGATACTCCCGAGGAAATTGCAAATGTATTCATTACAAAACAAAAACTTGGACTTAACGGCGGTATCTTAATTGCAAATCCAATTCCCGAAGAGTACTCTGTTAATAAGAAACTAATTGATAATGCAATTGATAAAGCCCTTAAGTCAGCAGAAAAAAAAGGAATTAAAGGGAAAGACGTTACTCCATTTCTATTATCTGAGGTTAAAAATAATACAAAAGGTGAAAGCCTCGATGCTAATATAAAACTTGTTTTAAATAATGCAAAACTCGCCGCCGAGATTTCCCGGTACTTATAAAAGTATTTAAATCCCGGATTTTCAACTTTTTATCTTAGCAATCTCTTAACCCACTAACCACTAATAACTAGCCACCAACCACCAACCACTAATAACTAGCCACCAACCACTAATAACTAACCACCAACCACTAATAACTAGCCGCCAACCCCTAATAACCAACAACTAACCACCAACAACCAACCATCTCCTATTTTCGCATTTCGTATCTTGTATGAGCCGATAGAGCGGCTTTCCTCAAACGTATATTTTTTGGTGTTACTTCCACGAGTTCATCTTCATTTATAAATTCAATTGCCTTCTCAAGTGTAAGCGGAGTTACCGGTGTCAATATTATTCCTTCGTCCTTGCTCGATGCACGCATATTCGAAAGCTTCTTTGGTTTGCAGATATTTACATCTATGTCGTTATCTCTGTTATGTTCGCCTACTATCATTCCTTCATATACGGCTTCTCCCGGATTTACAAATAAAACCCCTCTTGGCTCGAGGTTGAATAAAGCATAACCCGTGGTCGAGCCTTCCCGGTCTGATACAATCGAACCGGTCAGTCGGAGCGGATATTCTCCTCTGAACTTTTCATATCCCTGTAAATAGCTGTTCATAATTCCCGTTCCTTTTGTATCGGTCAAAAATTCATTCCGGTATCCTATTAATCCCCGTGAGGGAATTGAAAATTCTATTCTCACTCTTCCCGTGCTGTGGTTAACAAGATTTATCATCCTGCCTTTTCTCTGTGATAATTTATCGGTTACAATGCCAATAAAACTTTCTCCGCAATCAATAAATAAATGCTCAATAGGTTCAAGTTTTTTCCCGTCTTTGGATTTATAAATTACATGAGGTCTGCCGACACTCAATTCATAACCTTCACGTCTCAAAGTCTCAATTAAAATCACCATTTGGAATTCACCTCTGCCTTTTACGATAAAGCTATCTGCATTTTCGGAATCCTCAATTTTCAGGGCAACATTACGCAGTGTCTCTTTAAAAAGTCTTTCGCGGAGTTTCGTTGACTGTACATACTTTCCGTCTATTCCGGAAAAAGGAGATGTATTAATTGCAAAAAGTATAGATATAGTCGGTTCATCAACAGCAACTCTCTTCAATGCTTTCGGTGCAAGCTGTGTGCAAATTGTATCTCCGATGTGAACATCTTCGATTCCTGCTAACACAACTATATCGCCGGGTTCAGCAGAATCTGTCTCTTTCAGAGAAACTCCTTCGTAAACCTGTAATTTCGAAATTTTCAACGGAACTACTGCCCCCTCTTCATTTACGCAAACAAGGTTGTCATTTATTTTTGCCGTTCCGTTTGTAACCTTTCCGATTGCAAGCCTTCCTATGTAATCCGAGTAATCAAGGTCCGCAACAAGCATTTGAAAAGGTTCGGAAATCTGGTGCGTAGGTCCGGGAATTTCTTTTATTATTTCTTCAAATAAGGGTTGTAAATCTTTTCCGTCATCTGTTCTTTTATGCATTGCGATACCCTCTTTTCCGATTGCGTATAAAACGGGGAATTCGATTTGCTCTTCCGTTGCATCGAGGTCAATAAATAAATCGTAAATCTCATTCAGAACCTCTTCCGGACGCGCATCTTTGCGGTCAATTTTATTTACAACTACAATTATTTTTTTCCCGGACTCGAGGGCTTTTTTCAGAACAAAACGTGTTTGAGGCAATGGTCCTTCAGAGGCATCTACAAGCAATATAGCACCATCTACCATCATAAGTGCGCGCTCCACTTCACCCCCAAAGTCTGCGTGACCGGGAGTATCGAGAATGTTAATTTTTACTCCTTTCCATAATACAGAGCAGTTTTTTGCGGCAATCGTAATGCCCCTTTCACGCTCGAGATCCATACTGTCCATTAATCTCTCTTCCACTTCCTGATTATCGCGGAACATTCCGCTTTGCCTGAACATAAAATCAACAAGTGTTGTTTTTCCATGGTCAACGTGAGCTATGATAGCAATATTTCTGAGATTTTCGTTGGTTTTAAATTTCTTTATCATATCATTTAATTTTAGTCAGCAAATTACCTTTTCTGGTTTTTAATTGATATGTATTATATTTTCATATTTTAATAAAGCACTCAGTTTTGTTCTTAAAATTATTATCTGCCCCAAAAATTTTTTTTCTCTAAGGAATTGACTTAGTTACTCTAAAACACAATATTTGCATAATTAATATATTTCATTATGAAAAAAATATTTTTTACTTTTATAATTTTTTATTTCGCCTATACGGGCAGTTTCGCCCAGAATGCAAGTACGTATTTTCCAGCAAGTACAGGCTATAAGTGGTATTATGAAAATATTCCGCTTGATTCAAATAATAATCCGCAGCTCAATCTTACAAGTTACAGGATTGATTCCTTTGCAGTAGTTGAAAATTACAATGGCTTGATGGCTAATAAAGTATTTTTAAAAGATAATCTGTTATCTTTTTTTCAAAATACTCCTTACAACGATACTAATTATTATAACTTTCAAACCACAAATGCCTGGAAATATCTGAAAACAATTTTACCTAACTCGATTCCTTTACCCGGACTCTTAAATTTTTTTAAATCCCTTGAGAATTGGTACAACACTTTCAGATTTACACAGACTATAGGTTCCGCATATACAATTCTTCAAAAAGATACAACTATTGCTATAGATACTTTGACGATTCCATTAAGGGCAAAAATGACCGGAACCCGCCTGAACGATGAAGTGGTTTCCACAGTATATGGGAATATTACAGCAAAGAAATTTGTATTCCTATACGGGTTATATTATAGAATCTTAATTTTTACTTTTCCGATAATAGAACGCCCCGATACTACCTGGATAGCACAAAATTTATGGATGGTTAAGGAGATAACGCCGTCCGTAAAAATTGATCTGACATCAATAGGTATTGCTGTTAATATTCCCGTTCCGGGAAATATTTATCAACTTTCATCGCCGCCAACAGGGATAAGAAACATCTCCACAGAAGTCCCTTCCGGATTTTCACTGTCACAGAATTATCCGAATCCGTTTAACCCTGTAACAAAAATTAAATTTGATATAACCACTTCATTGTCATTCCCGAATGCTCTTATCGGGAATCCATTTGTAAGTTTAAAAGTATATGATGCACTCGGTCGCGAAGTTGGAACACTTGTGAACGAAAAACTTCAACCCGGAATCTATGAAGTGACTTTTGACGGGACCAAACTCTCAAGCGGTACATACTATTATAAATTGTCTGCGGGAAATTTTACCGAAACAAAAAAAATGTTAATGATAAAATAGCGATAGCTATTTTATCAGAAATCCCGATATCATTTTGTATCGGGACGAAAGATACATTAATTAATGATAATTATTTTACCAGCAACCATCCTATATTCGTTGAGGATGATTTTAATTAAACCCGAAATTTTCTACAAAAGCCTTAACTATTTAGGAAATATTTGGTTTATAATTGTAAACAAATTTAATAATTCGAAAAAATGAAAAAAGTCCTTATTATTGATGATGATGAATCGATAAGGGAAAGTTCTAAATTACTGTTAGAAGTTGTAGGGTACGATGTTAGAGTTGCTGAAGACGGAGCAAGCGGAATTCGTGTTGCTCTCGAATTTATTCCTGATGTAATAATTTGCGATATCGCTATGCCGATTATTGACGGATATTCGGTTTTGAGCGAACTTAATAAAAATCCGGTTACCGCATCTATCCCGTTTATTTTTCTTACTGCTAAAATTGAAATGTCAGATTTAAAACAAGGTATGCAATTAGGAGCAGATGATTATATTTGTAAACCTTTTACTTCAAGCGAACTTCTGAACTCTATCGAATTAAGGCTTGAAAAAACCAGCAAGCTCAAAGAATCCTTAAAGCAATCTGAACTTTCGAAAAGTAAAAATTCCGAACCAGAAACTAAAAAGCTGAATAAAGATTCACAAATTATCGTTATGGCAGGGGGGAACCCTAAGCAACTTATGATAAACTCGATAGTTTATATTGAATCTCTTGAAAAATACAGTAAAGTTTTTACTACGGACGGAAAAAAAATAATCGTTAGAAAACTTTTAAAAGAATGGGAAAACCTGCTTCCCGGGGAATTCTTTATCCGGATTCATAAAACTACTATAATAAACCTTAATTTCGTTAAGAAATTTGAAAAATGGTTTGATTATTCCTTCAGGGTTTTTCTTGAAAATGTGGAAGAACCTTTCATCGTAAGCCGGCGTTACAGTGCAAAATTAAGAAACGAAAAGATAATCTAAACAACTTTTATTAAAGGTACAGTGGCAATGAATTCTGTACCCTCACCCGGTTTACTGATAACTCTGATTGTACCGTCGTGAAGTTCAATTGCCCGTTTTACTATTGCCAGACCCAAACCGGTGCCGGATATATTTCCCGTATTGCTTGCACGGTAAAACTGTTCAAATAATTTATGAATATCATCTTCGGGAATTCCGATACCCTCATCTTTTACTCTGAAAGTAATGAATCTCTTCGAGAAAGATACTTTGAATTGCACTGCGGTTCCTTCTCCGGAATATTTGATTGCATTCGATATAAGATTTTCAAGCGATTGCTTGATTAATTTAAAGTCCAGCAGTACTCTTCCCTCGAATTTTTCAATATCCAGAATTAATTTGTGTTTAGTTTTGAATGCAGTATAAACATTTGTTTCCTCGATTATTGATTCGCATAGTTTCCTGATATCCACCGGTTCAAGTTTTAGTTTTAATGATCCTGAATCGGATTTTCCGAGAAGTAAAATATCGTTTAACAAACCGGTCATTTGCTGTACGTTTTTCTGTATGCGGAGGAGGCTTTTCTTTTTTTCGTCTTCCGTCAGTTCGCTGCCGTATTTATCGAGTAGTTCGGAAGATGTAAAAATGGAAGTAAGCGGTGTTCTGAACTCATGCGATGTCATTGAAATAAATCTTGAGCGGAGTTCATTTAATTCTCTTTCCTTCTCGAGTGCTATTTTAATTTCATCCTCTGCTTTTTTCTTTCGGTAATGTCAGATAAAAAGTAAAGTATTGCGGGCTTATCTTTCCAGTTCATTTTTACCGAGTTTACCTCGACTAACATTCCGGAGGAATCCTTTTTTATAATTCTGACTGTATAGTATTCCGGAATATCTTCGTTGTTCAATCTTCTCCGGTAATTTGCTAATACCATTTTTCTATCATCGGGGTGGATAAAATTCAGAAATGATTTCATTTCCAGTTCTTCGGTTGTATATTCGATAATTTGATTTAATTTTGAATTAGTAAAAACGATTTTGCCTTCCTGAATTACAACAATTGCCTCGTTGGCATTTTCCACAAGAAGTTTGTATTCTTCTTTGGAATTTCTCAGTGAATTTTCTATTCTTTGTCTGGTTTTGTTTTCATTCTGTAAATCTATATTGATTTTTTCAAGTTCGGATTTCCTTTCATTCAGTCTGGTCTCAAGGGCTAAATTTCTTTTTTTACGTTTCTTGAGTTCGGTCACCGTTGAAATAATTCCCGATAATATTATAACAGACAGAGCTAAATAAAACCACCAGGTTTTCCAAAGCGGGGGAGAAATAATAATTCTTACTGATACCGGTTCGCTCCACTTAATATCGCTGTTTGCGGCTTTTACCCAAAAAGTATATTCTCCCGGTTCGAGATTTGTATATTTTGCAGTCCGGATATTTTTAGAATATATCCAGTCTTTTTCAAAATTTTCCAGCCTATAAGCATATTGGTTTAAAGCGGGATTCTGGTAATCAAGTAATGAAAAGTCGAACGAGAACGAATTTTGTTTATAAAGAAGTTTTATTTCCGATATATCGGAAATATCCTTCCCAAGATTTACATTACTATTTAATATTTTGAAAGAAGTAATTGAGACAACGGATCTATTTTCTCTATCGGTTATATTGTCGGGGAAAAACGAATTAAACCCGTTCACACCGCAGAAAAAGAACTCACCTTTTCCATTCTTGTAACAGGATTGATGGAATTCCTTGTTTTGTAAACCATCGTAATCATTATAATTTCTGAAGGATTTATCCATTGTGTTGAATTTCGATAATCCATTATCTGTTGCGAGCCATAAACAATCATTTTCATCTGCAAGAATTGCATTTATAGTTTCATCAGGCAATCCGTCTTTCACAAAATAATGATGAAAGGAATTTGTATCGTTATCAAATTTATCAAGCCCGTTTGATGTGCCGACCCATAAATCTCCTTTTTTATCTTCACAAATTGAAAGAATGAAATCAGATATCAAGCTCCATGCATTGCGGGCATCATTTCTGTATCTAAAAAAAACGTCTTTACTTTTATTATATCTGATAAGACCTTCTGCATAAGTACCAATCCATATATCTCCGTTTCTATCCTCATATATTGCGGAAATATCATAAATGACCGAATTATTTGAGTCATTTAATTTGATTGGAAATTTACGAAACTCTTCTTTTACGGGATCGAAAATATTTATACCTCTTCCGCCTGTTCCTATCCATAGTAAGCCTTCTTTATCCTGATATATTGTTCTGATATAATTCGAATTGATAGAGTTATCTTTATTTGGATTTGATGTAAATGCCGTAAATTTATTATATTTTATATCAAATTTAATTAAACCCCCGCCCCAGGTCCCGAGCCATAAATAGCCATTTCTATCCTGTGTTATTGAAGTAATGTTTTCAACTTTGGTTTCTATACCGTTTTTAATGTGAAATGTCTTTGTTGTAAGGTCTTTTCTGTTAAACAACATTAACCCGTCTAAAGTACCAAGCCAGATATTATCTTCTCTGTCATTAAAAACCGACCAGATTTTTCTCGCAACTCCAAATTTTTCAAAATCCGACGCTATATTATAATATTCAAATTTCTTTTTATTCAAGTTGATTTTATCTAACCCAAGACCTTTAGTACCAGCCCATAGAACATTAGTGCGGTCGACTAATAATGTATTAATTATTCTTTCGGAATACTGTTCATTATTGATGTTATAGTAATTCACCACATTCACTTTACCCGTGATTTTATTAAACCTGAAAACTCCATGACCCGGTGTAGTCGAAATTAAAAGCATATTGTCCTTATCCTCGGTAATCGAACTGACAGAAAAAGATTCGATTTTATTTTCATCTGTGTCTGTGATTTTATAAGATGTAAAGATGCCGCTCCCGGCATCAAATTTTTGGAAACCATTTTCTGAAGTTCCTATCCAAATTCCATTCGATGCATCTTTGAATATCGCACAGACGTTATTATTGTGTAAACTGTTTTTGTCGTTATCCGAATGCCTGTAAGATTTGAGTATATTGTTCTGAAAATCAAAATAATTTAATCCGTTTGATGTTCCTATTAATAAACAGGAATTCCCCATATATAAAACTACGTTTATGCTGTCAGAGCAAATAGATTGTGAATTTCCTGCATTGTATCGGTATGAAATAAATTTTTGTGAGTTTATTTCGAATTTATTGAGCCCTGTATTGAGCGTTCCTATCCAAATATTCCCGGAGTCATCAGTGCAAATAGAATTAATCGTATTTTCAGATATAGAATTTAAATTTGAAGGATTATGCTTGAAGTTAATGAACTTCCCCGTATTTCTGTCATATTTATTTAATCCTCCGCTTTTTGTTGCCAGCCAGAGATTTCCGCTTTTGTCTTCTGTTATTGATGTTATTATATCGTTTGATAAAGTAGTGCTGTCCAGAGGATTAGAATGGTAATTTGTGAACACATAACCGTCATATTTATTTAGCCCGTTACCCGTTCCAATCCATAAAAATCCTGTATGATCCTGGTACAAACAATTGATTTTATTGTTCGAAAGTCCGTTTTCAACGGTAAAATTTGTAATATCTTCATTAAATATTTGTGAATACAGCGAACCTGAATAAGCAAAATATAAAACAAAAATCAGCAAAGTGATTTTAAATTTTTCGTATCTCAATATTGACAATAGTATTGTTTTTTTTATACTAAATATAACAAAATGAAAATATTATTGATTCCAAATAAAGCACCGTTAAAAAATCTAAATTTTTAAGTTTAACTGAAAAACAAAGTTTAATAAAAAAAACCAGCTTTTTTTAAAGTCTCATTCATTCCGGGCACAAACCGCTTATTCCGTCTTACAGCCTGATTTTGAAATCTTGTATGAAACTATCGGCACTCTTTCTATTTTTACACAGAAAACAAAAAAGTTAATTTTGTTTTTAGAAATTCAGAAATCATTTTTTTAAATAAATAAAGTTTTACCCGGAATAATTATTAATGCTGATTATTAAAGACAAAGAAAAAATAAACGGAATCTCTCTCGAAAAATATGCAGAGCTTCTCGTAAAAACAATCGGTGTTGAGGAAGATGAAGCTCCTTATAAATCAATTATTGAAAAAGAAGGATTCACGATGGAAAATTGGATGATAGCGAAAAAAGAATGGAGTTCAAGAATGAGTGACCCGGCAGACAACGGAAAAACAACAAAATTATTTTTGCCTTTGTATCAGACAGCGATTGAAAGAAAATATTCCGAAAAAGAACCTTGCTCTATTGAAACCTTTACCAAAATACATTGCGAAATTACTTTTCGAAGAGATCCTGAAGACCATACTAAGAAAATAAATTATGAAATTATATTAAAGGAACATAAACTTACTGTCGCAAGATGGGGTTTATATAATTCTTTCTGGATGCCCAGAATAGCAACTCCTGAATATAGTGATAAGTTTGCGGAACTTGTACAAAAGAATGCGGAAAAAATTCTCGGAATTTATGATTAATTACTCTGAAAACTTTAAATCAAAGGATAAAATTAACTAACAGATGAAAAACTTTAAAATAATAAGACAAATTGAACTATCGGTATGTGCAATACTCTTAGTTATCCTGATTAATTCTTCGTTTTTATTTTCTCAGGATGATGATAGAAGCCTTGATATTGCATACAACTATTTAAACACCGGGAAAACAAATGAGGCAATCACGATTTTTGAAAACCACTTAAAATCTAACCCTGATGATATGCAAATAAATCTTCAGTTAGCTTATGCATATAAACAAATCGGAGAAAATGAAAAAGCAATAGATTATTTCAAATACGTCTCTACGAAATCCTCAGATTCTAAAGAAATTACTATAGCAAATACAGAAATTGAAAACCTGAAGATAAATAAACAAGTTAATGTTTCCGTTACGGATAACGAACTTGAAAAAGGATATGCTTATATAAATGATAAAAATTATACTAAAGCAATTGAAATATTTGAAAACTACAAACTCAAGCATCCTGACAACTCCAAAATAAATCTGCAGCTTGGTTATTTATATTCTGAGCAGAAATCTTACGATAAAGCATTGGACTGTTTTGAAAATGTAGAATCAAACTCTAAAAGTCCGGAAGAAGTAGAGAAAGCCGCACAATCAAAGTATTATCTGACAGAAATTGTCACCCGGAACTCGTCCAAATCGATGAGTATTTATTTCTACAATTTATACGATACTTACTATCAAAATTATATTTCAAGTTTTATCGGTCACTTAAGCTTCAAACTTGTAAAAAACACCTATACAGGATTATATGCAGATGGAAATATGGATTCCCGTTCAAAATCCGGAAATATCTATAATGACAGATACTTTGAAACCGGCGGGTTCTTTAAATATATGCTTAACGATAATCTCGGTTTTGAGTTAAGAGCCGGATTTGTTCGTGAAATAGATTTCAATAAAAACAGTTTTAATTTCAAACCAATAGTGTTTGCAGGAACAAGATTCGGTGATCCTGCTTATTTTTCGGGATCAAAAAGTATAAAATCTGAATTTCTATATTTGGATGTATTCTCAATGGGATTATATGATTATAAGTTCAGGAATGTTTTTGGTCAGTTACAATTAAAAGAAGTTTTAAGAACAATGACGGGCGGATATTCTTATCTGGAATTCTACCTGAATCAGTCACTTTTTGCTGACAGTAAAAAATTTGATTATAACAATTATGCCGAAATAGGTGCAGGGATAAACTTTAAACCAAATCTGATGAACTTTCCGGTTTTATTCCTGGAAGCAACGAATAAATTTTTTATTATAGGTCAGGAAGGTCTGTACTTTCAAGGTCCTGCAAAAAGTACCTTTCAGGTGAAAGCAGGATTTTTATTAAATTTTAATTCAAAATTATGATAAACGAAATTTTCCAGGTTTTGCTTTGGGCTACTGCAATCTTACTTGTTGTCAGCGGTATTGATGATCTGTACCTGGATTTACTTTACTGGTTATTAAAGGGAAGACACAAGAGTAAATTTCCGGATTTTTCCAGAATGCACGATAAACCTGAAAAACCAATCGCAATTTTCTTAGGCGCCTGGAATGAATCGGGAGTGATCGGAAGAACCCTGAGTTATGCAATTAGAAATATTAAGTACAATAATTTCAGGATATTTGTAGGAGTATATCCGAATGATGCAAAAACCATAAAAGCGGTAAAAGAAATTTCATTGAAAGACCCGAGAGTGATAGCTTGCATCAATCCTCAAAATGGTCCTACTACCAAAGCAGATAATCTGAATAGTCTGTATGCAGGTTTATGCGAATATGAAAAAGTTTACGGTGAATTTGAGATTCTGATTGTACACGATGCTGAAGACTTCATTCATCCTTTTTCAATGAAACTTTACAATTTTCTGATTGGATACAAAGGTTATCATGGTGTTCAAATACCGGTAATTCCTATTAAAAGTAAACTCGGAAAATTATATCACCGTACTTATTGCGATGCATTTGCAGAAATACACACAAAAGATATGATAGTACGGCAGGGAATGGGAACATTTATTCCTTTTTCGGGAACCGGAATGGGCTTTCATCGAAAAGCGATAACTTTTCTTGATATGTATTACAATAAAATAAAAAACAACAATCAACGCGATGATAAATTGTTACCAAATGAATTCCATGATGAAAATGGCGGGAAAATCGAACTAACAGAAGCTTTCTTCAACAATAACGAGGAAACTGTAAATGTCCCGCTCCACTCCAATAACACTAATTATCACGATGATCCTTTTCATAGTTTAATAAGGTCAAATTCTAATTATAAAAGGTCAACTCAAAAAGTTATTAGACGATATACTACTTTGTTTGTTACTTTTATTGTTTTTGGTATCGGATTTCTAATCTACAAAGGGAATTTTGAAAATGACAATAATTTCATCGGAGTAGCATATGGCAAAGGTTTCTTCTTCCAGAATGTATATGCAGGAGACAAAAATACTTCTGATTATAATTATCTTCCCTCCCCGTTTGATACTAGTATAAATAATAATCCGGAAAAGAATATTGATTTAATGTTCCTTCCCGCTGAAAAAGATAAATATGATAAAGAATATGACGTGGTTTATATCGCTCTTGAAGATGGTAAGTTTGGAATTCAGGAATCAGTATGGAGTTCTATAAATGCTTCAAGCGACCGTCTGAACTTAATATTGCACAACCCTTCTTTCAACTATCTGAAAGGATATATAGAAAAAGCAGACAAATCCGATAAACCTTTATACAAAGTCATTATCGGTGGATTTAATAATATTAACGAAGCTCATAAATACACAATAAAAATAAGAAAACAATTTTAAAAAAACTTTCAACTAAAATTTTAAAAATCAGATGAAGAATACGATTTACGATACACAGAATATCACTCTCGCAGAAAAACTTATAATGATTATCCGGGAGAATTCAAAAAAGGAAAGCGGCAAGCATTTATTAAACCGGGTTAATAATATCATCCGGTGGAATCAAATGACCGATATTGTAACTAACTCTCTGGCTGATTCAAATAACGGCGAATATAAAAATTACAAAATCGAGGAATTGCTGAAATGCATCGTTCTTGAAAAAATATTCAATTATTCAGAATATAAACTTTACGTGGAAGTTACTGAAAAAGAAAATTTCCGGAATTTTATCGGACTTAATTCATCAAAAGAGATTCCCAGGGTTAAAATTATCGCCTCGTTCCGTAATTTTCTCGAGCAGAAAGGTTTATATAATATTATTTTTAATAAGTTCAATGAAGAACTGCTTGATGCAAAATCAGAAATTTTAGACTACAGCAAAAGAATTGGTGAAAAAGTGCAGATTGACCTGAAGGGTATTGAAACCGTCAGTGAAAATCTTCCCGAAAGCAATATTATAGGAATAGAAGACCGTATTCGTAAATTATATGAGGAAAAACTCTCAGCGATTCTCATAGGTGCTGACTTTGAAAATGCAGGCGATCTTAAAGAAAAACTCCTTAGTATAAAAACACAAATTGAAAATCTGTCAGATCAGAAATTTGATCCTGCTTCCGGAGAGTATAAGAAATTGCTGGATGTAGAAAACAACCTGCATAATATCGGTTTTATTACGGATGATTTGGAAAAAATCAAAATGTTTAAAAGTGAATCAGATGATAATCATTCAGAACCGGATAAAAAACTTTACAATAAAATAATTAATTCATTCTTTCACTCTCTTGATGAAAATGGCACTAAAACAGATGACGAAATTACAACAAAGAATGCAGATGCAGAGAATGTTATCAGCGATAAATTAAAATATGCTGATAAATTAATAAGCAATTTGAAAGAAAGTTTAAATAGTTTATTTGAAATTCCTGTCTCGAAAGAAAAAGAAAACCTGCCCGAAGTTACCGAAGAAATTTCTAAGCATGAAGTAATTGAAAAAATTATTAAAGACTCCGATGAAGAAAAAGAAAAGGAAATTGTAACTGAAGCGATAAAAATAATTGAAAAGGGCATTCAGATTCACGAACCGATCGTTATTAATCCCGGACTTAAAAAAGAGGGGATTTTCAACGATGAAAATCTGACCGAGGATTATGAACTTGGTTTCCGGTTTCATCAGCTCGGACTTAAAACGGGATTTTTCAATGTGAAACTCGATAGCCATAATGAATCCACAAGAATATCTACTGCAGAATTTTTCCCCAACACATTCTGGGGTTCTGTAAAGCAAAGGTCAAGATGGATTGCGGGAATTTGCCTGCAGAACTGGAAGGCACATAAATGGAAAGGTAATTTGACCACAAAATATTTTCTCTTCAGGGATAGAAAACCACTTTTCAGTCTGCTTGGAGCATTTCTCTCGAATATTATTTTCATTTATCTGATATATGCCGTTATCTGCAATATCTTTCAAATCGGTAATGCAGTTTTACTTGTAAAATCATCCTCCGTTTTATGGTATTTGATAGTTGCAAATCTTCTGTTTATGATTTCAAGAGCAACACACAGGTTTGTATTCACTTATAATTGGTACGGATTCAAATTTGCTTTCTTCAGTTTATCCCGTTTATTTGTCGATACCTTTGTAAATTTCTTTGCAGTTCTAAGAGCTGTTAAAGTTTTCCGCCAGACAAAGAAAAAAGTTGTCTGGGATTCAACGACTCATTATTAAATTTAAAAAACATTAAAGTAAAATGAAAACTACGGATATAAATTTTGAACCCGAAATAATAAAAGGAAAAAAAATTATTCTTTTTGTATTAGGTACCAGGCCCGAGATAATTAAACTTTTTATCTTATACAGGGTATTACAAAATTCAGACGAGTTCTATCCTGTGCTTTTTAATTCTGCACAGCAAACAATATCAGATAATATTTTATCATACCTTGACTTGAAATTTGATATAACTGCCGATGAGATACCGGGTCGTTCACCGGATCTTAGTCTCTTTGTATCTCATTTGCTGAATAATCTGAACCAAAAATTTAATTCAAAATCTGTTATAAGAAAAGAGGATATTCACGGATTGATTATTCAGGGAGATACTGCTTCTGCTTATAGCGGTGCATTATGGGGATTCCTGAACGGGATTCCTGTGTTTCATGTCGAAGCAGGCTTAAGAACTTTTGACCACCAGAACCCTTTTCCGGAAGAGTTTTACCGTGAATCAATTGCCCGCTCATCAAGTTTGAATTTTTGTCCGACTCCTATCAGTTATAATAATTTAATCAGAGAAGGTGTAAATGAGGAAAAGAATTTCGTTGTCGGGAATACAATTAATGATGCTATGTTAACTTTTATAAACGATGAAAAAATTAAATATTCGGAATTCGGAAATTTCATTTTAAGTACTCTTCACAGAAGAGAAAACTGGAATAATGTTTCTGATTATGCGAGGATTTTATACGATTTGGCAAAAGAAGATAAAACCGATAAAAAAATACTCCATCTGCTTCACCCAAATCCGGAAATCCGGAAAAGTTTTTATTCACAGTTAAAAGGCGATATGCCTGATAATCTTATTATCTCGGAACCGGAAAACGATTATTTCAAAATGCTGAGATTAGTTAAAAACAGTCATTCTATATTGTCAGATTCCGGTGGTCTGCAGGAAGAATCTTTATTCTTTAATATACCATGCGGAGTTATGAGGAAGGTTACGGAAAGACCTGAAGTTCTTGAAAAGAACGCAAAACTCCTTCCTTTTGAATACAAAGAAGTATCTGATTTCCTTGACTATTCGGAAGATTACCGCAAAACAAACACTGCGGAATTCGATTTTACTTATGGTAAAGGAAATACAAGCGAAAAAATATATCAAGAACTTAAAAAGTTTTATAAAATCTAAAAAATGGATGAATACATCCAATGGAGAAATCAAATGTCTGAAAAATTCAAATCAATAATCGCTTTAAATTTTATTCTGCTGTTCTTTTTTGTAATAGCAGTCAATGCGCAGGATTCTAAGGTCAACAGAGTCTTACATAAAGTACATAATGACTCGTATCAATTTCCAAAATTGCCGCTTATCAAAAATCCCAATATGAATTTGAATTTATATACTGTGATAAAGCAGGATTTTACCATCACATTGAGGGATAATGTTATTCTCGATTGTTCAAAATTTTATCCGAATGTATCTAACCCGTTTTTGCCGAACGGATATCCCGGAGTGATAATGTGCCACGGCTTTGGCGATAGGAAAGAAACCCTCGAAGGATTTGCATCTGCTCAAGCTTCTTATGGTTATTGTGTCTATACTTTCAGTATGCGTGGTCAGGGACATTCCGGCGGATTCTCCAATCTGATTAGTATTACCGAAGCTCAGGACCTGATTGAATTTGTAAACTATGTGAAGCATGATCAGCCCTCAGGATTAGATAGCAGCAACGTTTTGATTATGGGAGGCTCACAGGGAGGTATCATACCTTATATGGCTGCTTGCAATGGTATGAAAGTAAAAACAATTATTTCAGCACTCGCATCACCGGAATTTGCTACAAGCTGGATTGAAAACGGCTCAATTAAAATGACTCTTTTATGGACAGTAAGTTATACTCCGGATACTGTTCAGTATTCGAATCAGGTGAAAGCTATACAAAATTGGATTTATTCAAGTGCAGCAGATAAATGGGACAGCCTTGCACACTGGATGCCAATTAACAGGGACTTTAAAAATCAGGTCTCTCAAAATACTATTCCGATTATGCTGGAAAATAGCTGGCAGGATTATTTTTTTAATGCTTTTGGTAATATAAACAGCATCCCAAACTTAACATCACCTAAAAGATATTATTTCGGAGCCGTGCAAGGACACGGAGGTGATACCAGCTGGACAGAAAATATTTGGCACATGAATTTTTTCAATGAATGGTTTTTCTATTGGTTATTCAATATTGATAATCAAATTCCAACGAGACCTTTGTATCATTATGCGTCAAGCACTTACCCGTTGAATAATGTCGGAATGTGGACATTTGTACACGATAGTGTTTCAGTCTGGCCCCCGAGCGGAATCTCCGGTCTGAAGCTGTATTTTAACCCGGCCGGGAAATTGAATACTTCTCCTAATACAAACAGTAACAATTTTGTTAATCTGAATAATACTGTTACCGGTGGGTTAACTATGCTGCAGGCAGTGGATATGGAGTTCACGGGGACACAATTTAATACACAGTTTAAGAAGTCTCAACTGGTTTTTGATTCACCTACGCTCGCTACAAATTTGAAAATGACAGGAACACCTGCAATTAACGTTGATTATTCTTCAAATACAACTGTAGCACAATATAATTATCAGATTTATGAAGTCAATAATTCTGTTGCAAAACTTGTAACAAGAATTAATTATACTGACAGAAAAAATGTAGTCAATACCAGAAAGACTAAATCTGTCACGGGAAATTCACACTCCCATATTTTTCAAAAAGGTGATAAAATACGTATAATACTTACAAATCTTGATACTTCTCCCGGGGCTGATTCATTATTTCTTGCAACAAATCCTTTTGTGTTACCTGTAATGAAAAATGGCGTTAGTAAATTTTACTTAAGCAGAAATAACTTTATTACTCTGCCGGTTCAATTGTCACTCGCAAATTTTGCCGGTGCAGGGATTTTTAATGACGAGGGTTCTGTTACTTCTACAAATAGCAGTAATCCGGTTCCTCTGACTTTCAACTTAAACCAAAATTATCCTAATCCGTTTAATCCTTCAACATCGATTGCATATTCGATTCCGAAAGATGCTTTCGTAATTTTAAAAGTATATGATATTACAGGCAAAGAAGTTGCATCATTGGTAAATCAGCAGGTATCTGCCGGAAATTATACCGTAAACTTCAATGCGGATACTTATCGCTTATCAAGCGGAATATATTTCTATAAACTCTCTGCGGGTAACGAAGTAACCGTGAAAAAACTTACACTGATAAAATAATGTTAAATAATAAACATAAAATTTTTTTAAAAATTAACTCTCAAATAAATTTGAAGTATCACAGAATTATCCGAACCCTTTTAACCCGGTAACAAAAATTGATTATCAACTGCCGGAAAATGGGAAAGTGAAATTAGTAATTTACGATATGCTTGGCAGGGAAGTGAAAAACCTTGTTAATGAAGCGGAAACCTCAGGATTTCACACTGCAGAGTTCGATACAAGCAGCCTTGCAAGCGCAAATTACATATACAGATTATCTTTTGAAAGCAGTAATAATAAGATTTTACTTACAAAGAATATGATATTAATAAAATAGTTTTACTGTCTTGTTAAAAAATAAGATTAAATATTTCAGGGTTTATTGCTTTCTTAAAATTAAAAGTTGATAAAAAATTAAATAAATTAAAAAAAAATAAATGAATTAAATATGAAAGCAAAAACCCTTTTACTAATAGCCCTTTTAATATGTGCATTTATTTCCGGCAGTGCTCAGGCTCAGGATAATGGCAGTATTAATATATCACCTGTAAAACATAATAAAAAGATTGGAATTAATAATAACAATATCAACTCTCCCAATGCCATAAGATTTACTGTGGCAAACGGTAACTGGAGTTCGGCATTAATCTGGAATGGAGGAACGCTCCCCCTTATCGGAGATGATATCACTATCCAAAATAATGTGGTATATAATATTCCGGGAAGTTTTACTGCCGCATCACTTGAAATTGCACCCGGTGCTACTCTCACTCTCAATGCACCGGCGCTTACGGTCACTGCTTTGTATCTTACCGGAGGAGCACTTGTTAATAGTGCTGTAAATAATATTACAATGTCAGCCGGTGGAATGATATACCGTGTAGAAGGCAGCAGCATTGCGGTGTCTCCGGCAGGAACAAGTTATGATTTGACTTATTGGAATTCTATCCCTATAACTACGGGTGCGGAAATACAAAACAATACTGTGGTCAGGGATTTATATATAGATGGAGATGTAGTCAACTTAAACAGAAATGCAACAGTCAACGGAAACTTATTTCTTACCGGCGGTAATTTATCCATTAATGCATTCACACTTACTTTAAACGGGAAAACGGCAGCAGTCTTTGGTATTCTTACCGGAGGTGCTTCATCAAATCTTACTGCGGGTGGTACGGGGAATTTCACTTTGCCCGCTATAGTAAGCGGAATATTGAACACGCTTACTATAAACAAAACAGCCGGTGACATCGTTACTTTATCAACCGATTTGCAGGTCACTAATATACTTGATATTGAAAGTGGAAATATCAATACGGCAGGAAAAATTTTTACACTCGGAACCGGCGGTGCAAATACAGGAAATTTAGTTTATAATGCAGGGGCTAATACCGGCGTAATTACCGGAAAATTTATACGGTGGTTTGGAACATCAGTAAATGCTCAACCGGTAAAATTTCCGGTCGGGAATTCAACATATTCTTCACCACGAATGGTCACAATTCAGTTCACTACTGCACCTTCTGCGGCAGGAACTTTGACGGCACAATTTATTGCTTCTGACCCCGGGTACGCAAATAGCGGACCTCTTACGGATGCCGGCGGTTATATTGTAGATACTTATAGCCATACCGGATACTGGCAGATCGATGCTTCAGCGTTAACGGGAGGTACTTATTCAGTTGGTATCTATCCAACCGGTTTTATTGGAATGAATATATTTGCTCAACTCAGAGTTTTAAAAAGACCGGCATCAGGAAATGTTTGGACTCTAACAGGAACTCACGTTAATGGTGATGCTTCCCCAAGAGCCCTAAGGTCGGGTTTATCCGGCTTCAGCCAGTTTGCATTAGGCGGTAATTTTATTGATAATCCGCTTGATGGTCCGCTGCCGGTCGAACTTGTTTCGTTCTCTGATATTATCTCCGGGAACGATGTTAAATTGTCCTGGACCACTGCATCGGAAATTAATAATCAGGGATTCGAAATATACAGGAAATCAGAACAGGCAGATTGGAATAAAATCGGATTTGTAAATGGCAGCGGAACAGTGAATACTCCCGTAACATACAACTACTCAGATAAAAATCTTAATACGGGAAAATATTCTTATAAATTGAAGCAAATAGATTACAACGGAAACTATGAATATTTTATTATGTTCGGAATTGCGGAAATCGGAGTACCGGAAAAATTTACCGTTGCACAGAATTATCCTAACCCATTTAATCCTTCGACCACAATAGGATTTTCTATTCCGCAAAATGCTTTTGTTTCATTGAAAGTGTATGATGTTTCAGGAAAAGAAATTGCAACATTGGTTAATTCTCAGAAAACAGCCGGCAATTATTCCGTAAACTTTAATGCGGATACTTATAATTTATCAAGCGGAATTTATTTCTATAAAATTTCGGCAGGTAATTATACTGAAGTGAAAAAGTTAACACTCATAAAATAATATTTCTGATGAACATAGAGACTTCTGAAATATCTTTTTTTTAATTCCGGAAAGCATATAAATTTCCGGAATGCCAATTTCAGAAGTCTCTGCCAATTACATCTTATCAATATACAAAAACGGATGGACAAAATGCTTTTTAGAGCTTTCAATACCACCCGTTTTTCAGGAGAACCCAAAATGAAAATTTGGAAACTCTATTATCCCGCGATTATTTAATAATTGTCATTTTCTTTGTCTCAATAAATTTGTCCGAAATCATTCTGTAGAAATATACTCCGCTCGATAACATCGATGGATTGATGTTTATAGTATAATATCCGGCTGTCTTTTGTTCGTTGTTCATTATGTTCATTACTTCCCTGCCCGTTATATCGTAAACTTTTATCGAGACCTTTGAATCGTTTGGCAATGCAAAGTCTATCTTCGTTGTCGGATTAAACGGATTAGGATAGTTCTGGCTTAGTTCAAACTTTGTCGGCACTCCTATTTCTACTTCACCATTCAAATTATGGTATTCAAAGTTTCCATTGTTGTCGATTTGTTTCAATCTATATTTATACTTCCCGGTATTTAAATTCTTATCTGCAAACATATAATTCGTCTGTGTGTTTGTTGTCCCTTTTCCTGCCACATATCCGGTTTTTCTAAATTCTAAATTCTCACTCCTAAATTCCGCTCTCTCCACTTCAAACCCCGCATTATTTATTTCTGAAGAAGTAACCCAGTTGAGTCTTACGTTTCTTCCGTCAACAACAGAATTTAATGACGTAAGCAAAACAGGAAGCGGTGAGTCAGTAACATCATTTCCTCCCATATATGGATAAGTGGCATTTCTTGTGTTGCCAAAATAATCTGTTGTGATTCCATCAATTGGTGTTCCAATTAAACTAATGTCACCGATCGAACCTTCGCTCAGATGCAAATCAGTAGCAGAAACAAAGGTTACTAATTTACTCGTTGAATTCCCATCCTGACCTATGGCTATTTTCCAAGCGTCCAATGTGGTTACATTTGCACTGTTATAATAACCCAAAACACCGCCCGTTCCCGGTGCATAATAATCATTATAATCCAAGGTTAAATTAGAACTTGAACCATAATAAAAATAAGCAGCATAATGTAAATTATTACCTGATGTGGTTGAACGAGCGTTAAAGAAAATATTATTCCTGAAATCCCGCGTGTTTGTGTTGGCTTCACTGAATAAAGCATAAGATTTATTTGTACCCGATGTTGGCACGCCGCTAATATACACAGTGTTGAAGTAAAGGTTATTATTATTGCCGGCCGCTCCTTTTTCGTAAATACCGTATATGGTTGTTGGAGTATTTCCTCCAAGACTTATCATATTATTGGAATATGTCGCAGCTCCATTAGTGATATTAATCCCGTATATAGTGGCGGCAGTACTGCTTGCACTAACCGATAAATTGTAAATGAAATTCTTAGAAACTGTACTGGCGATGTCAGTTGTGGTTTCCCAATAATAAATACCTGTCACATATCCCGCAAAGGAGGTGTTTGTATTCGATAAATTATAAATTGTATTCCCGGTAATGGTTTGGGCAGCCGCAGTGGAACTAAATAAAAATATTCCACGGACTGCTCCGTCTGAAGTATTAAGGGCACTTGTTAAATCGTGTATTGTATTGTTTGTTATCGTATTTGTGCCGGTATTTGAAGCAATACCATCCATTCTTCCGTTTGTACCTATGGCTGCATTGGTTAATTTGGAAACTGTGTTTCCCGAAATTATTGCTGAATTTGTGTTGATGTTAATAATTCCATAAATGTCTTGTCTGTCGGTTGTGGAAGAACTTGCCCAAATACTGTTTGTTGTACTCTCACTTCCTATGGTATTGTCGTTGATTGTATATATTCCAGATGCTCCACCTGCAGCACAAATTCCATTAAAGCTATGGTATGTGGTGGCAGAGCCGACGGTGGTTATACTTCCTATACTGTTTTTCTGTATATTCACCGTCCCGCTGCTTGAACAATAAATTCCTCTGCTCGTTGAATTGGCAGTTGAATTCGTCAGTGAGATTGACCCATTCCCTGTGGTTGAACCGATTGTATTGCCGGTAACAGTCCCTATATTTACATTACCATAAACGATATTCATACCATAAAAAGGTGAACCCGAAGTACTCGTTGATGATATGCTTTTAATAGTATTGTTTTGTACGGAACTGGCAATAGTCGTTCCAACACTAAGGTATAATCCATAAAATGTATGGCTTGTAGCTGAGCTTAACGTAAATGTCCCGGTATGGTCAGAGGCACTGCCTCCAATAATATTATCTGATACTGTAAAATTATTTCCTGAGCCCCCGTCAATACGGATTGTATAATAAGTAAATGCACCGGTTGGTGCAAATGTTGTAGTTTCATAAAAGTTGTTTCCTGTTATGCTCCACTCTGACGAATAGCTCCTGATGTATATTCCTTGTGAATTGGCACCCGCGTTAAAAAAATCATAGATATTATTATTACTTATCGTGTCGCCGCTGTTAGTACCTGAACCACCATTAGAATATATAGCATTTATGGGTCTGTTGGCATCGGCAACGTTTGTAATATTGTTATTATAAATCGTGTTGCCATCGTTTCCGGTCGAACCAGTTGTGGTTGAGAAGAAAATAATACCTGCGAGGGCATCTCTCGTTGAACCTTTGATGTTGCAATATTTTACAGTATTTGTAGAAGCATCGTTGATAAACCGAATGGTGGATGTCCCCAAGTCGGTTGATGTGCTTGTGTTTGAAATGATGAGGTCTTTTGTTCCACCCGTTCCGTTCACCCTGCCGTCAATCGTTACATTGTCAGCTCCGTTTAAATCAATTAATGGAGTTGCAAGATTACCGCTTATAGATAATCCTGTTACAGTTGGATAAATATTTACCACTGTATAACTTGCCGAACCCGAACCGCTGGAATTTAACACTGCCGAAGCTGTTTCGGTGATATTTGAAATAATCTGAAGTGTTATTGCACCGGTTATCGAACCTGAATTTATTGCATCGAACGCAGCACCTAATGTAGCATAATCTCCCGCAGTGCCGACCGTCTTTGTGGTTTGTGCATAACTGTAATTACCATTGGATAAACATATAGCAAATATTATTGCTATTATTGTAAAAAATGTGTTTATCCGGCTAACAAAATTGAATCTAATTGTTTCCATTTTATCTAACTTGTTTAAATCTTTAATTATCATTACATACTTATTGAGCAATTACCATACCAATTAATTAATGCGATATTAGGCTGTTTAAGAGGTTTCACACTTTTGTAATTCTCATATTGAGACGCTTATTCTCATTTGGAGACAGATATTCATTGATTTAACTATAAGTTTTTTCACAAATTAATAAAACAAAAAATGCCCGTTGATGATACGGGCATTTTCTGTTTGTTCCGTAAATTCAAGTGTAGTTTAAAGAAACAGAACTACTTACTTTATTATATCACTTAATAAGTGTCATTTTCTTTGTTATCACATCATTTCCCGAGGTAAGTCTGTAAAAATATGCTCCGCTCGGAAGATTGCTTCCATTGAATGTTACTTCATATGTTCCCGGCTGAAGCTGTTCGTTTACAAGTGTTGAAATTTCTTTGCCAAGTAAATCATAAACTTTGAGTGAAATCTTAATTTCCCCCTTTGAAGGGGGGTAGGGGGGATGACCAGATATATCAAACCTAATCTTTGTTACCGGATTAAAAGGATTCGGATAATTATCTAATAAAGCATTTTCAGGAACAATATTTTCTTCATTAATAACTCCGGTCAAAGATGCCAAAGCACTATTTAATACTGTCCACAAGCTTGTTGTATTGGGTACACAATCCTGTTTGTAATACCACCAGAAATATCCTCCGACATATTTTGGCGTGGTGATATTCATCCTATAGTATCTGTTAATATAAGTAGCCTTTTTATTTGCTGTAGTGGTGCCGCATTCACCGATTCCCAATTTTGAATTCGGGAAAATTGCATGTAAACTGTCAAACACTTGCTGCCAGTTTGGCTGTAAATTGTTGCAGCCGTCTTCATAATATGAAACCAGCACATAATCGAGATTATTTTTCATTGTAGTACTAATATTTTCATTCACCCATCTAAACATTTCATTCGCCGGATTTGACCAGCAATTTTTGTTATAATAAAGCGTCAATTCCGTTTTTTTATTTGCTGTTTTGATAATCGAATATGCAGCGTTCATCTTCGCAACTACATCGCTCGTATTTCCCAACCATTCTCCGTTTATTTCGTTACCGATTTCCCAGATATCAACTTTGCTTCCGAGTAAATTCAGATATTCTGTGGTTCTGGCTTGATACTGGGCTAAATTATATAGGCTCAGATAGTAACTATCTAATATTTCGCCCATTATAAAACTCACATTGTGGATTTGATTTACGGCATCTACATAATTAGTTGCAGGAACGAATTCATCAAATACTATTCTCGTGGTTGGCTTATAACAATGTAAGGATAAAGATGTTACTATTGCCGGTAAATTGCTGATAGCATCAATCGTAACGCCATAAACTTTGTTAGTATCGACCTGAACTGCAAAAGAAGAATGTGAAAAAAGCAATGCGAGCAATAAGAATTTAAGTATTTTATTCATTCAATTAACCTCTTTTTTAGAAGTAAAATTTAAAAAACAAAAAGCTAACTTATACTTATACAATTGCTGTGCCAGAAATAACATTGATTTTCTTCAAAAAAGAATTGTTTTTTTCTGAAATTTGATTCTCCGTGGGTAAATTAGTAACACAGAATTCTCACAGAAATTAATTATTTTGGAACCCAACTCCATTTACTCATTTATTCTCTTTATTTGCAACATCTTATTTATTCGTACTTGTTCTTATTATGAGAAAAAAGCATCTCAATATGAGTTTTGCAATAATGGGTAAAAAACATATCTTAAAAAATCTCACTCTTGTAATGAAAAAAACTTGAATATTAATAATTGAAGATAATGTCCTCCTCAGGGATGGTATTTCTGATATGATTGACGAACTGAGTGACCTTAAAGTTGTATCTGTTAAAGGAAATGGTAAAAAATTGATGATTGAATCCGTGAATCTAAACCCGATATTATTCTTATTGAACTTGGTTTACAAAGAAATTGTGGAAAAACTTAATCTCCCGGTTAATACCATAAAGACTCATGTACATAACATACTTGAAAAGATGTCAATAAGTACCCGTACTAAGATTGCAAAATATGCAAACACTGCCAATGGTTACAAAGAATTAGCCGATTCCATCTAAAAATTAGTTATTTAAATCAGTAACGGAAGAAACTCTTTTATATACTACATCATCGAAGTTTTTGAAATGAGCCTTTCCACACTCAATTTTTAATTTTTCGCTTCCTCTAAGTTCCTGTCCTTCTGATTTTGTTTCGGCAACAAAATAGATTTTCTTTTCCCCTTTAAATACTACTGCCCAATCAGGACGATAATTTCCTATAGGAGTTTTAATCTCAAACCAGTAAGGAAGTTTAAAATAAAATTCTATTTGTTCACTGCTTTCACAATCTTTTGCGAATTGATTTTCTACTCCGCTATCAAGCGGGATGTAGTTTTTATAAATAGTTTTGTCGGCATCTTTAACAATATGTGTGAACTCGTCAATGTAGATCTCAAAATTTGTATCATCAAACAAAGTCATCTCATAGACTTTATTCCCGATTTTTTCATATTTAATTCCGTCAATCATTAGTTGGTGCAGTTGTTCTTTGATTTTTAAAACTGCGTTGTCCATAAATAACTGTGGGTTAAGCAATAACTCTTTAAGACGTTTTGATTTTTTCAGTATTTCTAAAATTGTAAATCGAGTCAATTCTGTTTTATTTTGAATGTATGCAAGTATATCTGGAATCTCAAAATCTAATACAACATCGTCATTTGCACTATCGCTTATTAACTCTCCATCCACTTCTTTATCTGTAAAAAAAACTTTTTTCTTTGTTGATCTTATCGAAGGTTTTCTTGTTTCATCCATTTCCCTGACTGCTTTAGATGAAAGAGTAATAAGTTCTTCCGTTTCGTAATTTACATTGTATTTAGTTTGAAACTTAATTTTTTCCCAGATCTGCAAAAATTTCGGGTCTGCTTCAAAACCTTTTCTGTATTTTACCCTCTTCTTATCATTTTTATTTTTGATTCTACCTTTAAATTCAACTCCGCATTCATCCTGAATTTCTTTTTGCAATGCTCTTGCAAAATCTTCATATCTTTCGTTAGCAACTACAGTAAGTTTGTTGATGTTGCGTTCAAATATTCTTTGACCATCCTGATTAACGGATAAGCGTAAACCCCTGCCAATTTCCTGACGTTTCTTTATTTCCGATTTTGTTTCGTTTAATGTACAAATCTGAAAAACATTAGGATTATCCCATCCTTCACGCAAAGCAGAATGGCTGAATATAAATCGAAGAGGAACATTTAAATCAAGAAGTTTTTCTTTATCCTGCATTATGAGTCTATATGTATCATCGTCCAATTGCGTTTCTCCTCCCGTATCTTTCACTCTGCCTTTGCTGTCCTGTGAAAAATAGCCGTTATGAATCGCATCAACTGAAAAAGAAATTAAATCTTTATAAACCGGTTTTGATATTTCCAGTTGATAAATCTCTTCAAACCATTTTGCAAACTTACCTTTAATCGGGTTTCCGTTCGTATCATACTCACGATA